>JACCDL010453432.1_pt1 | contig 22906 bp, 22 predicted proteins | sample 7441931 | NCBI WGS metagenome assembly JACCDL01 (sample SAMN15323437, study PRJNA562643) | freshwater metagenome | isolation source: river surface water | place: USA:Blue River Watershed | collected 2017-08-16 | reverse complement strand
GATCAGGTCACCTTCTATGCCTTCGGCAGCGTGCTGAAGTCGAAGATCCGTGACAACATCGCGGTTGGCGAAAACAGCGACGGTTCGCCGATCTATGCGCTGACCGCCGGTAAGCGCGAATCCGGTGCGCCAAAGTATACCATTGGTTTCAACGCCACGGCAGAACTGGGCCCGGTCAGCCTCGGTATCACGACCAAGCGCACGGGTGAGCGCTACGTTTACGATACCAATGAAGCGATCTACACCGGCACGCTCAACGCTTCTGGGGCCAAGGCTTGCTCCAGCGCGACCACCTGTGTTGCTCCGACCGCTGCCACCAGCCGTACGCAGATCTACGGCGCGACGGCTCCGGCCTATTGGTTGGTCAACCTGGATGCGCGCGTGAAGCTCGGCTTCCTGGGCCTCAACGACCAGACCTTCCTGCAGCTGAACGTCTACAACCTGTTCGACAAGTTCTATGTCGGCGGTTTCGGCGGCAACCTGAACCAGAGCCAGTCGTTCAACGCCACCACCGGTGTGTCGACCTATGGTTCGGTGCCGAACGTCCAGATCGGCGCCCCGCGCACGGTCAGCGGCACCGTGGTGTTCAAGTTCTGATCGATCCAATCAGTTCAACCAGACAAGGGAAAGGGGCGCTGCGGCGCCCCTTTCTTTTTGCCTACGCCTAAGCCGGTTCAGCGGTAAACGCAGCTGTCCAACGCCGCATTGCGGACCACACCGCTACGGGCGGCGATGGCATTGCCATGGCGGCGGGTGAAGCCTTTGGCGCCGGTTACGGCACGCTTCTTGGGGCTGGGCAGGGCCGCTGCGATCCGCGCGGCTTCAACCCGGCTAAGCCGCGCCGCACTTTTCTTGTAGTAGCGTTGTGCCCCGGCCTCGACGCCGTAGGTCCCGATCCCGGTTTCGGCGACATTGAGGTATACCTCCATGATCCGCCGTTTGCCCCAGACATTCTCGATCAGGAAAGTGAACCACACTTCCAGACCCTTGCGAGCATAGCGATCCCAGCCCCAGCCCTGCCACAGGAACACGTTCTTGGCCGTTTGCTGGCTGATCGTTGAGCCGCCCCGCAACTTGCCGCCGCGCTGGTTGCGCTCGATCGCCTGGGCAATCGCATCCTGGTCAAAACCGTGATGGGTGCAGAACTTCGCATCCTCGCCGGCAATCACGGCGGCGACCATGTTTCGGTCAATTCGGCTGAGTGGGGTCCAGTCCTTTTCGATGCCGTTCGGATCGCTGATCATCGTGATCGTGATCGGGACCGGCACAAATTTATAGATCAGCGTCAGGCCCAGGCTGATGGCCACGAACCAGACGATGAACCGGCTGATCCACCAGCCTGTTCGGTAAGCAAAGCCGCTTTGTGCGGTGGGGCGGGCGGGCGTAAGATAGCGCATCATCGCCTATAGGCTAGCGCGAGAGCCGCGCCGCGCCAATCCTTTGGCGCCGCGCGGCTTTACGAGTCACGCGGCCGGCAGCAGGCGCCGGTCATTGGCAATGCGCAGCATTGCCTTTTGCAGCTTTTCAAACGCACGCACTTCGATCTGGCGCACGCGTTCGCGGCTGACCTGGTATTCCTGGCTCAACTCTTCAAGCGTTTGCGGCTCGTCGATCAGCCGGCGCTGGGTCAGGATATGGCGCTCACGCTCGTTCAGCGTTGCCAGTGCCTCCGCCAGCAGTGCATGGCGCATCCCGGCCTCTTCCAGATCAGCGACGGTTTCATCCTGCAGCGGACGGTCATCCTGCAACAGGTCCTGCCACTGGCCTTCGCCTTCATCGTTGAACGAGACGTTGAGCGATGCGTCGCCACCCATCATCATCCGGCGGTTCATGTTGACGACTTCGGTCTCTGACACGCCCAGCTTGGTGGCGATGGTTTTCACATCATCGGGGTGCAGGTCGCTGTCCTCGTAAGCGTCGAGGTTCTTCTTCATCCGCCGGAGGTTGAAGAACAGCTTCTTCTGCGCCGCGGTGGTGCCCATTTTTACAAGGCTCCACGAGCGCAAGATGAACTCCTGCATCGAAGCCTTGGTCCACCACATGGCATAGGTCGCCAGACGGAAACCGCGATCGGGTTCGAACTTCTTGACGCCCTGCATCAGGCCAATGTTGCCTTCGGCAATCAGCTCGGACACCGGCAGGCCGTAGCCGCGGTATCCCATAGCAATCTTGGCCACGAGCCGCAGGTGGCTGGTCACCAACTGCTTGGCCGCATCGGGATCCTGATGCTCCTGATAGCGCTTGGCGAGCATGTATTCCTGCTCAGCCGTCAGCACCGGAAACTTGCGGATTTCAGCCAGATAGCGGTTAAGACCCTGCTCGGCGCCCAGGCTGGGCACGTTAACACCGCCGGTGGCGGGCAGGTTGCGCTTCTTCTCGGACATTCGACTAACCGTCCTTTCATTGTCGGCTTGCCGTTAAGGGACCCTATAGAGGCATCCCCGGGTGGCGGCCACACAGACTTTCTAGTTACTATAATCGTTCAACTTTGGTTCCTCAATTCGACCAACAGCCCCGCCATGTCGGCAGGCAGCGCAGAAGCATGGCTTTGCGCCTCCCCCGTAACGGGATGGATGAAGCCCAGCTCTGCTGCGTGCAGAGCCTGCCGGGCGAAGTGAAGCTGGGTGAGAATCGGCTTAAGTCGCTGCGGATTACGTCCATAAACAGGATCGCCCAATAGCGAATGGCCGATTGATGCCATATGAACGCGCACCTGGTGGGTCCGTCCGGTTTCAAGCCGGCATTCGACCAGGGCTGCGGAAGCAAGCGTCTCGATCAGTCGGTAGTGCGTGACGGCATGCTTGCCGCGTTTGTTCAATTCGTGAAGCACGGCCATCTTCTTGCGATCGTGATCGGATCGCCCGATGTGGCCGCTAACCGTGCCTGAGGGCTGTTTAGGTACGCCCGCTACGATGGCCAGATAGGCGCGATGGATCGAGTGGTCGGCAAACTGCTTGGCCAGCCCTTCATGCGCGGCATCGGTCTTGGCGACGACCAGCAGGCCCGACGTCTCCTTGTCGATCCGATGGACGATGCCGGGGCGGGCAACCCCGCCAATACCTGAAAGCTGGCCCTGGCAATGGTGCTGCAGGGCATTGACCAGCGTACCATCAAGATTGCCTGCGGCTGGATGGACCACCAGACCGGCCGGCTTGTCCACCACGATCAGATGTTCGTCCTCGAACACGATGGAAAGGGGGATGTCCTGGGCAATCGCTTCCGCCGGTGCTGTTGCGGGCAGGGCTATCGCAAAGGCGGTACCGGCGGCGGGCTTGAGGCTCGCCTGGCTGGCCGCAATGCCATCCAGCGCGACGCGGCCTTCGCCCATCAGCGTCTTGATCCGCTCGCGCGACAGGCCGCTCGCCAGGCTCAACGCCTTGTCGAGCCGCTCGCCGCCCGGCAGCGTGCCGGAAATGATGCGTTCCTCCCCGTTCATTGCTAAGCCAGATGGCGATGGAAACGGCGGTGACAAGTGGCGCGAATGCCACACTCCTGACAGAAGCGGCAAAGGCCTATCCTCTGGAGGCCTGCGGTCTGTTGCTGGGGCAGGGGGATGTAATCATGGAGGCCGCGCCTGTCCGCAACGTTCATGCGGACCCCGCTCGGCATTTCGAACTAGATCCTGCGGCACTGATCGCTGCCCACCGGGCAGCACGGGAAGGCGGCCTGCAAGTGTTGGGCTATTACCATTCACACCCGACCGGCTCGACCAGCCCCTCCACAACTGACCAGGCAGCGGCCAGCGGCGATGGCCGGATCTGGGCCATTGTCGCCGGTGCTGCGATCGGCTGGTGGCGCGATGCGCCGGGCGGGTTCGAACCGCTTCCCCTAAGACTCGTCGCAAGTTAAGGAGAGGCAAAGGAGTTCTGAACTGCATGACCGACCATTCGCTCGACACCATTGGTTTGGACCTTGCCAGCCTACTCGCCTCGCGGCTGTGCCATGACCTGTTGAGCCCGCTCGGCGCGTTGACCAACGGCCTCGAACTTCTCGCGGACGAGAAGGACCCGGAAATGCGCAAGCGGTGCTTCGAACTGCTGGAGCAGAGCGCCCGGATCAGTGCCGACAAGCTCAAGTTCTTCCGACTGGCCTTTGGCGCCGCGGGCGGCTTTGGTGAGAGCGTGGCGGTTGAAGAGGCGAAGCAGCTGGTCAATGCCCTGGCTGCCAACAATGCACGCGTCACGGTCAACTGGGCGCTGGGTGTGGCAAGTCTGCCCAAGCCCGCGATCAAGGTGCTGCTCAACTTTGCGCTGCTGGGGATGGAAGCCCTGGTGCGCGGCGGCACCCTGGACATCGGGGCGGAAAACCGTGGCGGCGCCAGCGAGATCGTGGTTCGCGCTGCCGGTCCGAAGATCGCATTCGACCAAAACATCGGCAAGGCACTGGAAGGTGATCTGGGTGCTGGCGGGCTAACCAGCCGCAACGCCGCTGCCTTCATGCTCTATCACATCGCCGCGCGCCAAGGCGGGGGCCTGCAATTCATGCTGAGCGAGGACGCGCTGGTGCTTGGCGCGGTGCTGCCAGAGGGCTGACGGCTTGCGCGAGCTGATCCACTTTGAGACGCCCTCGCCCAATTGGAATGAGCGGCAATTGCCTGTCTCGATGGTGGTGCTCCACTATACCGGGATGGAGAGTGCCGAGGCCGCGCTTGAACGGCTATGCGATGAGGCAGCGCAGGTTTCCGCCCATTACCTGATAGAGGAAGACGGCACGGTCCACCGACTGGTCCGGGAGGATCGCCGCGCCTGGCATGCGGGCAAGAGCCATTGGCGCGGGATCACCGACGTCAATTCCGCCAGCGTCGGGATCGAGCTGGTCAATCCCGGCCACGAGTTTGGCTATCGCCCGTTCCCGGATGAGCAGATGGCCGCCCTGCTGCCCTTGCTGGCGGAAATCGTCCAACGCCATGACATCCCCCGTGCCAACGTGGTGGCGCATTCCGATGTTGCCCCGGCACGCAAAGAGGATCCGGGCGAGCTGTTTGACTGGGACCTGCTCGCTGCGCACCGCCTCGCGCTCAAGACCCCGCGGGTGACGATGCCATCGCCATTCGAAAACGATGGGGCGTTCTTCCTGGCCCTTGAGCGTTGGGGCTATGACATTTCCGACCAGGCGGCGGCGGTTCGCGCATTTCAGCGCCGCTGGCGGCCGCACATCATCGACGGGCAGGTCGACGGCGAGTGTTCGGCGATCCTGTTTGCGCTGTTGCTGGATCGCGATGCTGGAAAGACGCGCTAGGCGTTCAGTCAGGCTGTGAGCGGCCGCGCGAGCGGAAAATGCAGGATTGCCGCGATCGGTGCAGCCGGATTGGCCACGCCGTTCGCAACATTATCCGCCAGAGCGACCAGGGCCCGCTCATGATCACCCATAAACTGGGCAATCCTGGCAGCCTCTGCATCTTCATCTGCTGAAACGAGAGTGGCCAGTTCCTCGTAACGCGGCAGGTAATTGGTCCGGACGACTTCACCCAAAGCGATGAACCGCTCCTGCCAAGGCAGGGCATTGATTTGTTCCGCCGCCGCCGCGCCACCGGCGCTGGTACCCTCGACATCAAGCAGGGGTAGGCCCAGCCGCGATATGAGTGGCCGCATCAGCGCCTTGCCCTCGGTCTCTGCCTGCAGGAGCGAGCCCAGCACATACCTCTGTTCGTTGTCTTCCGCTTTGGCCAGCATGATTTCAAAGGCGGCTTCGCCGGCGTGCTCGCCCAGGTAGACGTCAAGCAGACAATCTCGAAACAGAGACGATACCATCAAAGATTCCCCTTCCATGCCAGAGAACTGACGTCCGCAGCCTAATTGACCTTCGATCCGCGAAGAATAGGCGTAGTTACTATAATTGGTCGGTTTTTTCGGCTTAGCTTGCGCCGGTTAGGCCATTCCCTTAAACGCTGCATCGCCAGGGGGCCGGGCAGCCGCGGGGTTCGCAAGAACCGCGAGGAAAGTCCGGGCTCCACGAAACAAGGGTGGCGGGTAACACCCGCCGGGCGACTTGCTTGCAGGGAAGCCCAGGGAAAGTGCCACAGAGAGCAGACCGCTCCTTCGACAAGCTCAGGATGAGCGGGTTGGCCGGAGTAAGGGTGAAAGGGTGCGGTAAGAGCGCACCGGGGGGCTGGTAACAGTCACCGCACGGCAAACCCCACCTGGAGCAAGACCGAATAGGGGCGGCGCGCCTTGCCGCAAGGCAGGGCAGGTCAGTTTCGGACCCGACCGCCCGGGTTGGTTGCTTGAGCCTTGTGGCGACACAAGGCCTAGAGGAATGGCTGCCAGGGCGGATACGGTCTCTTTTGGGATACCGTCCGCGCTACAGAACCCGGCTTACAGGCTCCCTGGCTTTTCGTTACCATCATGGCACAGTGGGGTTGCTGCATCGCATGGCCGTCATATCATCCTTTCGATGATCCGCTTTCCAACATTTGGTCTGAATTCGGTCGCTCCTGCCGGGGCGGCACGGCGATGAGGAATGGACTCCTCCGCGGCAAGCGGGTGCTGGTGCTAGAGGATGAACCAATCATCGCCATGCTGCTCGATGAGCTGATCGAGACAGCGGGCGGCGAGGCCACGTGTGTGACCAGTCTTGAGGCCGCTGCCGCTGCGCTGGCACAGTCGCGACCCGATGCGGCTGTCCTGGATATCAACGTTCAGAACCGGCCGAGCTTTGACCTGGCCCGGCGGCTTGTCGATCTGGCCGTACCGGTCATTTTTGCCAGCGGCTATCGCAAGGCGTTGGTTCCGGAGGACCTGAAATCCGTCCCGATCGTCACCAAGCCTTATGGCCTGGACGATCTGGACCATGCCTTTCACGAAGCGATCGCCCGCGTCGGCCGCCAGCCCTAGTTGCTGGTACTGGCCGCCTCGGCATCGAGCAATTGTTGGACCTGCCGATAGAACGCTTCGCGCGCCTCGGGCTCCGGTCCCTTGGTGGCGCGGGTCCAGTCCGCGTTTGAGGCAATTACCAGTCGCCGTTTGGGGTCGATAAAGATCCCCTGACCAAAGATGCCCTGGGCTGCGACAGCGCCGTTGTCATAGGTCCACCACTGGAAGCCATAGCCCTTGCCGGGTGTGCCGATGTCCTTCTGCTTGACGGTGGCCTGGGCGAACCAGTCAGCTGGCACGATCTGCTTGCCCCCGGCCTTGCCGCCGCTAAGTACGAACAGGCCAAAGCGGGCATAGTCGCGCGTCGCTGCCTGCAGGCAGCATCCCGCGATTTCATGTCCGGTCTTGCTCAGCAGCCAGGTCGCCGGTGCTTCCATGCCCGCAGGCTGCCAGACCTTCTCCTGAAGGTACTGCGCCAACGGTTTCTTGGTGGCGGATGAAACGAGTACCCCGATCAGGTTGGTCTCACCCGTGTTGTAATGCCAGACCTCGCCCGGCGGGTGCGCGCGCGGCAGGTGGCGCATATAGCTGACGGTGGCATCCAGTCCGTCTTCAGGTTCGGCATTGTTGAACTTGGCAACGTCGGCGTTCGGGTCTTCGTAGTCCTCGTTCCACTGAACGCCCGAACTCATGGTCAGCAGTTGACGGATCGAGACATCGTCATAGGCTGATCCCTCGAGGCCCGGGATGTACTGGCTGACCTTGTCATCGAGGCTCTTGATGTAACCATCCTGGATCGCGGCCCCGACGAGGGTTGAGGTGAATGACTTGGCAACCGAGAAGCTGGTCCAGCGGCCCGATGGGCCGAAGCCAAGGCCATACTTTTCAAATCGAATCTGGCCGTCTTGCAAGATCACGATCCCGGCCGCGCGCTGCTTGGCCAGATAGTCGTCCACGCCCGGGATCACGAGCGGCTTGCCTTGCGGCAGCGCCAGCGGCTTGGCCGAAGGCGCGATTTGATGCGCCTTGGCCAGGATTGGCAAACGGTCCATCGCCCGGAAGGCGGCATCGCGCTGGCCCTGCGACCACATCAGGACATCGCGGTTTGTCGGCATGGCTGCCAGCAGCCCGCGGGTTTCCTGATCAAGGCTGGCATACCAGCCGCCGCCCGCCAGCAGCACGGCAACACAGGCCCCAAGGGCAACAGTCCGTTTGCGCATTGTGATCTTCTCCCTGTTATCCGGCGCACCATAACGGCGTCGGAAGAACAGGGAAGAGGGCTAGGCGCGGCCCACGCTGGAATAGGCAAATCCTTTCGCCCGCACTTCGGCCGGATCATAGATATTGCGCAGGTCGACCAGCACCGGTGCCTTGGCCAGATCCTTGATCCGGTTGAAGTCCAGGGCGCGGAAGGCATCCCATTCCGTGACGATCGCGATGGCATCCGCATCCTTGATCGCAGAGTAGGAATCGGGCTGCATTTCGACTTCGGGCATCAGCGGCTTTGCTACTTCCATGCCTTCGGGGTCATAGGCCGCGACCTGTACCCCGGCATCGATCAGCGCCTGGGCAATGGCGATCGCCGGACTGTCGCGCATATCGTCGGTATTGGGCTTGAAGGTGAGGCCGAGCATGGCAACCTTCTTGCCGCGCGCCTCCTCAATCCCGCCCAGCGCCTCAATGACCTTGCGGCCCATTGCGCGCTTGCGGCTGTCGTTGACCTTAACCACCGCCTCGACAATCCGGGTCGGCGCTTCATAATCCTCGGCAGCCTTGAGCACGGCCAAAGTATCCTTGGGGAAGCACGATCCGCCATAGCCCGGCCCGGCGTGCAGGAATTTCGAGCCGATGCGACCATCCATGCCGATCCCGCGGGCGACATCCTGCACGTCGGCGCCAACCTTTTCGCACAGATCGGCCATCTCGTTGATGAAGGTGATCTTGACCGCCAGGAACGCATTGGCCGCATATTTGATCAGTTCCGACGAGCGGCGGCTGGTAAACAGCAGTGGGGCCTTGTTGAGGAACAGGGGGCGATAGACCTCGGCCATAACTTGACGGGCCCAGTCATCCTCGGTGCCAACCACGATCCGGTCCGGCCGCTTGAAGTCGCCAATTGCCGCGCCTTCGCGCAGGAATTCCGGGTTGGATGCCACGGCTACCCGGACCGGCAGATTTGCTTCCATGAGGATCCGCTCGACCTCGTCGCCGGTGCCGACCGGCACGGTCGACTTGGTGACGACGACAGCATCATTCTTCAGGTTCTGGCCGATCTCTTCCGCCACGGCATAGACATAGGACAAGTCGGCATGGCCATCGCCGCGGCGGCTGGGGGTGCCGACCGCGATGAAGATCGCCCCCGCACCGTCAATCCCTTCGGCCAGGTCAGTCGTGAACGACAGGCGACCGGCGCGGACGTTCGAGGCGACCAGTTCGGCCAGGCCCGGCTCGTAGATCGGCATGATCCCGGCCCGCAGGCTTTCAATCTTGGCTGGGTCCTTGTCGATGCAGACCACGTCGTGCCCAAAATCGGCAAAGCAGGCACCAGAGACCAGGCCCACGTAACCCGAGCCGACCATCGCAATCTTCATCGCTTATTCCTCTGTTTCGACGCGAACCGCGCCGTCATGGGCTACTGCTGTAAGTAGCCAGCGATTTGTTCCTTCCAGACCCAGCGCCGTAAGCCGGCCACTGCGATAGGCCCCGGTATCGATGCCGATCCGATTATGCCTGATCTGGGCGGAATCGGAAATGGTATGGCCGTGCACCACGACCCGGCCGAAGCTTTTATCATGGTCAAGAAATGCCTCGCGGATCCAGCGCAGATCAGCCCTGCGTTGGTCCGCAAGGGCGACCCCGGGGCGGATTCCGGCATGGACAAACAGGTAATCGCCAAGTTCGACCTGGTCCACAAAGCTGCGGATGAATGTGATATCCTGCTCAGGAATAACCGCGAGCGCCAGGTCGGCCACTTCGCCCAGTTCCGCCCGGGTGTAGGCCAGCGGGTCGAGCGGATAGGACAGCAACATTTCGCGCCCCCCAAAGCGCAGGAAGTGCCGCATCACTTCCTCCTGCTCGAGTGCGTCGAGGAACATTTCCTCATGGTTTCCCATCAGAATCCGCACGGGCCGCCTTTGCTGCCATTCGCGCGCCAATCGAATGACCCCCGCACTATCCGGCCCCCGGTCGATAAGATCGCCCAACAGGATAACGGTTGTTTGCGCTGATCCGCGAGCGAGATCGTCGGCATCAATCGCCGCGATCATCCCAGCGAGCAGGTCTGCTCGCCCATGAATGTCGCCAATCGCATAGACCCGCTGCCCCTCCGGAATCTTGGCGACAGGCGGCGCGGGGGCGGCCGTCAGCAGGTTGCGCAGGCGGGAAAGCATAAGATTTGTAGCTATAGCGACACGGCCGTTAACGGACAATGATCTCCGCGTTTTGCCAGCCAGCGACGGGGATCAGGTCGTTGCCTTAAAGGCACACATTTGATGCCGTTATAATCTTCTGGCCCGTTTTTTGTTGTGCAGTGCAACAAAAGTGTGCCACCCCGTCCCAGTCCAAACCGAATGCTGCCGGAACGAGCGGCAAGGGGCGGACGCAGGTGGGACGAAGCACCAACAATCAATAGGAAGATTGCCATGCTCACGTCCGTCCGCAGCCTTGTTGCTGCAACTCTTCTGGCCGGCTCGGCCTTTGCCGCCACCCCAGCCCTGGCTGATGAAACCGATCCGCCGTCGGATATCACCGTTACCGGTAACGTAGCCCTGGTTTCGGATTACCGTTTCCGCGGCATCTCGCTCTCTGGCGGCGATCTGGCCATTCAGGGGTCGATCAACGTCAATCACTCGTCGGGGCTTTATGCCGGCACTTGGGCTTCCAGCCTCGAACAGGATGCGGCTGATATCTATGGTTCCACTGAAGTAGACGTCTATGCGGGCTGGACCGGCAAGGTCAGCAGCGGCCTGACGGCGGATGTCGGCTTGCTGTACTACGTTTACCCCGCGGGCAGTGCCGGCGATGGCAACGTGTTCGAACCCTATGCCTCGCTGACCGCGGCGATTGGTCCGGCCAGCGCCAAGTTCGGCATGAACTATGCCTGGAAGCAGGATTCGCTCGGTGGCGATGACAACCTGTACCTCTATTCCGACTGGTCGCTGGCCGTGCCGAGCACGCCGGTCACCGTCACGGCCCACGCCGGCTACACCGATGGCGCGCTCTCGCCCAAGCGGCTTACGCTTGCTGGCACTGGTGGCGGTTGGGATTACAGCCTTTCGGCCAGCGCCACGCTCTACAAGGGCCTTTCGCTTGGCGTTGCCTATGTCGGCGTCGATGGCAAATCGATCGACAGCTTCTCGAACGATGCCGTGGTGGCAACGCTCAAGTACAGCTTCTGACCGTTACCCCACGGGGTGAGCAGGGCGGCCCGTTCCGGCAAAGCCGGGGCGGGCCGTTCCGCTGTTAGGCCGGTGCCGGTTCCAATCGAGTGGCTTCGGCGTTATGGCAAAGGCCAGACAGCAGCCGGAGCTCCCGTGACCAAGTTTCTTCACACCATGATCCGCGTGACCGACCCGGACGCGACGATCGCCTTTTTTGAGCTGATTGGCCTAAAGGAAGTCCGCCGCTTCTCGAGCGAGCAGGGACGGTTCACGCTGATTTTCCTGGCCGCACCGGGCCAGGAGGGTTTGGCCGAAGTTGAATTGACCTATAACTGGCCGGCCGAGGATGGCTCGAGCGAGACCTACACTGGTGGCCGCAATTTCGGGCATCTCGCCTATCGGGTGGAGAATATCTACGCCACTTGCCAGGCCCTGCTTGATGCCGGCCATACCATCCACCGCCCCCCGCGGGACGGGCACATGGCTTTCGTGAAGTCGCCTGACGGGATTTCGGTTGAGCTGCTGCAGGACGGGCACCTCGAGCCGCAGGAGCCCTGGGCCTCGATGCCGAACGTCGGCAACTGGTAAGGGCTTAGCCGCGCTTTGGTGAAAGGCGCAGCAGGGCGTAGCCGCATAGGGCTGAGACGAGCGACCCGGCCAGGACCCCGATCTTGGCTTCATCGATAAGCGCCTGCTGGCCCGGAAAGGCCAGCGCGCCGATGAACAGGCTCATGGTAAAGCCGATTCCGCACAGCATTGCCATCCCGGCCAGTTGCTGTCGGCTGGCGACCGGGGGGTCGGCCAATCGCAACTTGGCCGCAATCAGGATCGCACCGAGAATACCGATCGGCTTGCCAAGCATCAGGCCCAGCGCGATGCCAAGCGGCAAGGGGTCTGGCTGGGGGGCACCCATCAACTCGACCCCGGCATTGGCAAAGCCGAACAAGGGCACCACGAAATAGGCGCTCCACGGCACCAGTGCATGTTCCATCCGCAAGAGCGGGCTGTCACCTTGCCGATCAAGGCCAAGCGGAATGGTAAACGCGGCAAGGACGCCGGCAACTGTGGCGTGAACGCCGGAGTGCAACACGCAGTACCAGGCCAGCATCGCCAGCAGGACGTAGGGCAAGGCGCGCATGACCTTTAGCCGCGCCAGCACCAGCATAAGGCCAAGGGCGCAAAAGCCTGCGCCAAGCCAGGCCAGGCTCAGTTGCGCTGTGTAAAACAGCGCGATGATCGCCACGGCTCCCAGATCGTCGACAATCGCGACCGTCAGCAGGAACAGCCGCAATGCCGGGGGGGCACGGTTGCCGAGCAGAGCCAGCACGCCGACCGCAAAGGCAATATCCGTTGCCGCCGGGATGGCCCAGCCACGCGCCAGACCAGGTTCTCCGCCCGCCACGGCGAGGTAGATCAATGCGGGAACCGCCATCCCCCCCAGCGCCGCCAGAACTGGCAAACGACGCTTCGCCGCGGTGGAAAGCTCGCCAATCAATAGCTCACGTTTGATTTCCAACCCGACGACAAAAAAGAACACGGCCATGACCGCGTCATTGATCCACAGATGGGCCGCCTCCAGCTTGGCAATCGGCGTCCAGGGCAGCGGTGCATGCAGCAGGCCATGGTACATGCCGGACAGTGGTGAATTTGCTGCCAGCATCGCCAATGCGGCCGACAGGATCAGCAACACTCCCGCGCCTGCCTCTCCCCCAAACAGCCTGGCTAGTGCTCCGGCGATCCGATTGGCTGGGTGACGGGCGGGAGACATCGGCCATTCCATCGTGCAATCGCGACCGCGTTGCAAGCGGTAAAAATTATTGTTACCATTCCGTAATTTGGCGCTCACCTCAGCGCTTCGGGCGGAATAATGACAGGATCGGGGTTCCACATCGACTGGACGCTTGAGGCGGTATTGCTCGCAGAGCGTGAGCTTTTGCTCTTCGCCGGTTTCTGGCTGGCCATTGGCCTGCTTGATGAACTGGCCGTCGATCTGGCCTGGTTCTGGTTGAAAGTCAGCGGGCGCGCCCGCACGCGATCCTTGCCGCCGGGCTACGGACAGGCTCCGCTGGCTGGACCCATGGCCGTGTTTATTCCAGCCTTCGCTGAAAGCGCGGTGATCGGCACCACGATCCGGCACCTGCTGCAAACCTGGCAACAGTCTGCCTTGCGCCTTTACGTTGGTTGCTACCGCAATGATCCGGCAACGCTGGCGGCGGCCGTCGCAGCGGCCCGGAACGATCCGCGGCTGCGGCTTGTCCTGCTGGCTGGGCAAGGGCCAACGACCAAGGCCGACTGCCTGAACCGGCTCTATGCTGCGCTGCATGCTGATGAGCAACGCAGCGGTCGGCGGTTTCGCGGGGTCATCCTGCACGATGCGGAGGACATGGTGCACCCGGCCGCATTGGAAGTGATCGACACGGCACTGGCCGCGGTCGATTTCGTGCAGCTGCCGGTGCGGCCGGTGGTGGATAATGACAACCGTTGGATCTCCGGCCATTATGCCGATGAATTTACTGAGGACCATGCCAAAGCGATGGTCGTGCGCGATGCCCTGGGGCTGCCTCTGCCCGCTGCCGGGGTGGGCTGCGGCTTGTCGCGCAGCGCGCTGGATCGGCTCGTCGCGATCCAACCCGCCGGTCGGCAGCATGGCCCATTTTCAGCCGAAGCATTGACGGAGGATTATGAGCTGGGTCTGATCCTGTCCAAAACGGGCCGTGGCAGCGCCTTCCTCCGGCTGCGCGACGGTGACGGCAATCTGGTCGCGACAACCAGTTACTTCCCGGGATCGCTTGCCACTGCCGTGCGACAAAAGACGCGCTGGATCCATGGGATTGCTTTTCAAGGTTGGGATCGACTGGGCTGGAGCGCGCGGCCGCTGGAATTCTGGATGGCACTGCGCGATCGGCGCGGGCCGCTAACCGCCTTGGTGCTGGCGGCGGCCTACGCTTTGCTGGCACTCGACGGTGTCTTGGGCCTCGCCCAGATCGCTGGACTGGTCCCCTATCTCCCGCTGACTGAAGCCCAGCATGCCTTCCTCAAGATCGGTTTGCTGGGCCTGGCCTGGCGGGCTGGGTTGAAGTTGCTGCTTGTCGGTCACGAATACGGCTGGACCGAAGGCCTGAGAGCGATGCTGCGGATCCCCGTCGCCAACGTGATTGCAATCATGGCCGGTCGTCGCGCAATTGCCAGTTACGTCCGCAGCCTGGCTGGTGAGCCAGTTCGCTGGGACAAGACCGAGCACCTCGCCCATCCTGCAGCGAAACGCGCGGCGGGGGCTTCGGCATGAACGCGGCGCGCACCAGATTGCGCCGACGTGGCCAGCCGCTCATCGTGTTGGGTGGCCTGCTGCTCGGTTGGGTCGGCCTGCGTGCCGCATTGTGGGAACGGATCGAGTTGCCCGGACTGGCGCCGGCTGTTGTTGCGGCGGTGGCCAGGGTCTTGCCGGAGCCGCAGCGCCCATCAGCCACGCCACTGCCTTTGCCGCCACTGGCCCGGCGTGCCCCCTATGCGCCGCAAGCTGTCCTACCGGCCAACTTGCCGCGGCCCCTGCCGCCCGCTCCGGGGCGGGTTGACCTGGCGTCAGTCCCCGAATTCGGTCCTGCTGGAGAAGCCTTTGCTGGCAGCAGGGCCGCGGCCGCACACCAGCTTGCCTGGATGGCCGGCGTGGCACAGTTGCCGGTTCCACGCTTTATCATCGACCGTTTCAGCCAGAATGCCGATCATCAAGCCCGCTTGGTTCCGGCCGTGGCCCGCAATCTGGTCGGCGCGGGATCGGGCAGCGGCCGTTGGTCGGCCGATAGTTGGTTGCTGCTGCGCACTGGCGGCGCAGGCGTGACGGCAAGCGGATTGCCCTCGCCAAGCTATGGCACAAGCCAAGCCGGTGCGGTGATTCGCTATCGGCTGAATGCGGCCAATTCGCGCAGTCCGTCATTGTTTCTGCGCGCGAGCAGCGCCTTACGTTCCCCGCGCGGCGAAGAAGCGGCCCTCGGCGTTTCGGCGCGACCACTGGCGGCTTTGCCCTTGGCGCTCCAAGCGGAGCTGCGCGCCACCCGGCAGACCGTGGGCACAACACTCCGCCCTGCATTCACGGTGGTAACCGGGTTACCCCGCCTGCCGCTGGGCGGCGGTCTGTCGACTGAAGCCTATGGTCAGGTGGGCTACGTCGGCGGGGCGGGTGCAACGGCCTTTGTCGATGGGCAGGTGCGGATCGAGCAACACCTTGCCCGGATCGGTCGCAGCGAATTGCGTCTCGGTCTTGGTGGCTGGGGCGGGGCGCAGAAGGATGCCAGTCGGCTTGATCTGGGGCCGACGGCGACACTCGATTTCCCGATCGGCGCGGCGCAAGGTCGTCTGTCCGCTGACTGGCGGCTGCGCGCCGCAGGTAATGCAGCACCAAATACCGGCCCGGCGATTACGCTGTCCGCAGGTTTCTAGCGCTTTACGCCTTTTTTCTGCCGTGCCGCTGGGCTAGCCATGCCAAGCAGATGGACGTCTACCTTCCCATTGCCAACCTGGCGGTCAACGGCCTGGTCATTGTCGCGCTTGGCGGGCTGACCGGAATCCTGTCAGGCATGTTTGGCGTGGGCGGCGGGTTCCTGACCACCCCGTTGATGATCTTCTACGGCATTCCACCCACGGTGGCGGCGGCTTCTGCCGCCAGCCAGGTGACCGGCGCATCGGTTTCCGGCGTTTTCGCTCATGCCCGGCGCGGCGGGGTCGATTATCACATGGGGACGGTGATGGTCGCGGGCGGGGTGATCGGCACCGGCATCGGCGCGGTTCTGTTTCGCATCCTGCAGCAATGGGGCCAGATCGATATCGTCATCAACCTGCTTTACGTCGGCTTGCTGGGCACGATCGGCACGCTGATGGCGCGCGAAAGCTGGGCCGCGGTCAAGGCGCAGCGGACCGGCGTGCCCCTGCCAGCGCGCAAGCGCCGCCATCACCCGATGGTCGCCAACCTGCCGTTGCGCTGGCGGTTCTATCGCTCCGGCCTGTACATTTCGCCACTCGCGCCGCTGCTGCTGGGGATGTTCACTGGCGTTCTGACCATGCTGATGGGGATTGGCGGCGGTTTCGTGCTGGTGCCGGCGATGCTCTATATCCTGGGGATGAGCGCGAATGTCGTCGTCGGCACATCGCTGTTCCAGATCCTTTTCGTCACCATGATCACGACGATGATGCACGCCTTGACGACCAAGGCAGTCGACATCGTTCTGGCTGTCCTGCTGCTGATCGGTTCGGTTTCAGGAGCGCAGATCGGTTCGCAGCTGGCGCAGAAGCTGCCGGCGGAGCGGCTCCGCTTCGTCCTGGCCGCGATTGTCCTGCTGATTGCGCTGCGGATGCTGATCGGCCTCGCCTGGCAGCCGGACGAGATCTACACGGACTCGCCATTGTGAGAGCCCTGTTTGCCTTGCTCTGCCTGGTCCTGCTGGGCGCTGCGCGGGACCCGATCCTGGTGCCCGAGGTCTCGCAACACGAGATCCAGGTGCGCCAGGGCTTCACCGGTACCGAACTGCTGCTCTATGGCGCGATCCTTACGCCCGAGGGCAGTCGTGCCGGGCAGGATTATGACATCGTTGTCGTGCTCAAAGGCCCAACAAATGCCATTGTCCTGCGCGAGAAGCAGCGGATTGCCGGGATCTGGGTCAATGCTGACAGTGCCGAGTTTCGTTCGGCGCCGGCGTTTTTTGCTGTCGCGTCGTCCAAACCGATCGATCAGGTCGTCGACCAGAAGACGGCAGCGATTTACGAGCTAGGCCTCCCCTGGCTGCAGCTTTCGCCGATCGGGGCCTTTGACCCTGCGGAGCAGCGCCGCTTCTCGGCGGGTCTGGTCGAACGCCGGGTCCGCGAAGGGCTTTACAAGGAAGACCCGCACGGTGTGAACATCAGCGAGCAGGTCCTCTACCAAGCCCGGATCAGTTTGCCGTCCTCGGTTCAGACCGGCACCTACACCGCCGAGACCTTCGCTATCAGCAAGGGCCGGGTGGTTGCCTCCGCCGTTGCCCGGGTCGAAGTGCGCAAGGTGGGATTTGAACGCCTGGTTGCGCAGTTCGCCGATGACAACGGCTTCCTCTATGGCCTTCTGGCCGTGATGGTCTCGGTCGGGATGGGCTTTGTTGCCGGCCGACTCTTCGCGCTTGTTTAGGGCGTCTTAACCACCTTTGCTTATGCTACGCCGCGCAGCAAGCAGGGGACCTAAGCGGCATGGAAAGCGCCAATAACCCTGGGTTTGGTCGGCCTGACACTGCGGCTGCCGAGCTTAAGCCCGACACCGTTGGCGAGATGGCAATCGACAATTCGCGCGATCCTATTGGCATTGTACTCGAGATCTCTGGATCAGGTTCGGCCATCGCGCTCGACCTCCAACGGCTGCAGGAATGCGCTAATGACCAGGACCCCTCGGTTGCCCTGGCCGGGCAGGTTGGCAGCCAGGTCAAGATCCGTGTCGGCAAGGGCTGGCTGCTCGCCTCGGTCCGCACTCAGCGCCAGAACGCCAAGACGCCGGGCGGAATTATGGCGCAGATCGACTTTCTGGGCGAGGGCGATGAAGAGCGCCTGACCGGACGCATTCATTCGTTTCGCCGCGGTGTCACGCGCTAACCGATCCCGGGGGCGCTTATCTATCCTACAACCAGCAACGACCTGAAGCAGATTTATGCCAGCGACGGGCGTTCCTCAATCCAGGTCGGCACCGTCTTTCCAACCCGTGATATTCGCGCCGGCCTCTATATCGATTCTATGCTCGGCAAGCATTTCGCCCTGCTCGGCTCGACCGGGACAGGCAAATCGACCAGCGCTGCTCTGATTCTCCACCGGATCTGTGAGTGCGCGCCCGAAGGGCACATCGTGATGATCGACCCGCACGGCGAGTATTCCGCCGCCTTCAAGCAGACGGGGATGATCTTCGACGTTTCCAACCTGCAGATGCCCTACTGGCTGATGAACTTTGAAGAGCACTGCGAAGTATTCCTGACTTCCAGCGGCAATGATCGGCAAGAGGACATGGACATCCTTGGCAAGTGCCTGTTGGCGGCGCGATCCAAAAACCGGTTGGCCGAAGGCATGGGCAAAATCACAGTTGATAGCCCGATCCCCTATTTGCTGTCCGATCTGACCAACCTGATCCAGACCGAGATGGGCAAGCTCGACAAGTCGACTTCGACTGCGCCCTATATGCGGATCAAGACCAAGATCGACGAGCTCAGGGCCGATCCGCGCTTCCAGTTCATGTTCTCCGGCATGCTGGTGGGCGATACCATGGCTGAGTTCATCTCCAAGATCTTCCGCCTACCTAGCCGCGGCAAGCCGATCTCGATCATCGACGTTTCGGGCGTGCCCTCGGACATTACCGCAACTGTAGTGGCGGTGCTGAGCCGCCTGGTATTCGATTTCGCGATCTGGGCGCGGGACGAGAAGACCCGGCCAGTCCTGCTCGTTTGTGAGGAGGCCCATCGTTATGTGCCGAGCGAAAAGAATGCTGACGGGTCCTCGGTCGGCAAAATCCTCAGCCGGATTGCCAAGGAAGGGCGCAAGTACGGCGTCAGCCTGGGCCTGATCACGCAGCGCCCGTCCGACCTTGCCGAAGGCGTGCTGTCGCAGTGTGGCACGATCATCTCGATGCGCCTCAACAACGACAGTGACCAGGCCTTCGTCAAGGCGGCCATGCCCGAAGGGGCGCGGAGCTTCCTTGATGCGATCCCCGCGCTGCGCAACCGGGAATGCATCATCTGCGGCGAGGGCGTCTCAATCCCGATCCGCATGACCTTCGACGAGCTCGACGAGGCCAAGCGCCCGGCCTCGGCCGACCCTTCGTTCAGTGATTTGTGGCGCCATTCCGGTGGCGAAGAGGGAATGGTCGAGCGGACTGTCCAGCGCTGGCGCGCACAGGGTCGGTAAACCGGATTACGCTGCTACACCTTCTCGTGCCGACAAAATCCGCTCGAGCATCCGCTGCCGCCAGGGCAGCTTGAAGTAGGTCAGCAGGGTCAGCACCAGCGAAGTAACCGAGCTGAGCAGGAACGAATACCACAAGGCATCTGCCCCCAGCATGGGATAGAGCAAATGGTATGCGCCAAGCCGGACCGCATACATGGCGATGAACAGCACGGCGAGCTGGGCGTAGATCACCCCATAGGCGCGCAGGGTGCCGAACAGCACAATCGTTACGCCGAAGGGCAGATAGGTCCAGATCGCCAGGTCCTGAATATGCAGGGCGGTGGCCACAGACGGGCTGCTTGCGCCGAGGAACAGTTCAAGCACGGGCCGGTCAAACGGCACCAGCGCGGCGATCATCAACCCGGTCATCGCCAGGTTGGCCAGCGCGCCAGTGCGGCTAATCGCGTCGACCCGGTCTTCGCGCCCGGCACCGATATGCTGCGCGACCATTGCGCTGACCGCGCCGCCAATCGCCATGGCCGGCATGCCAATATAGTTCCAGATCTGAAGCAATGCGCCATAAGCAGCCGCCGTGATCAAACCCTCGCGATTGACCAGCCCGATCATGATCACCCCGGCGCCCGAGATGATCAGCATCTGCGCGCCCATCGGCAGCCCCCGCGATAGCAGGTATCGCGCTTCTTCCCAGCGCGGCCGGAGCCAGGCCAGTTCGGCCCCGCGCAGCCGCAGCGGCAGGTCCTTGGCATAGATCCAGCCAATCATCGCGACAAAGCCGATGCTGGTGGCGATCACCGTGGCCCAGGCCGATCCGGCAATACCCAGCGCCGGGGCCGGGCCAAGGCCCAAAATCAGGACCGGGTTCAACGCCACGTCCAGCACGGTCGCCAGGATCATGAAGCGCAGCGGGGTGGCCGCATCGCCCGATCCGCGCAGGCTCATCGCGATGATCGTGGTGATCGTGGCGATCGGGTTGGCGATGAACACCACGCGCAAGTAGGCCAAGGCCTGATCGTGCGCCGCGCCGGGCGTCGCCAACAGGTCCAGCACCTTGTCGGCAAACAGGATCCCCAGTGTGGCCATCACCAGCGAGATTGCCCCGGTCAGCCCCAGCGCCGTGCCCAGGATTCGGCGCGCCGTGATGACATCCTTGGCGCCCCATGCTTGGCCGATGCGCACGGTGGCGGCCATGCCAAAGCCAAAGACCAGGGCGAAGAGTAGGAACATCAGGATGTTTGAATTGGCCGTGGCAGCCAGGGCCTCATCGCCCAGCAATTGGCCGACCCAGATCGCATTGATCGATCCGTTCAGGCTTTGCAGAACGTTGCCGACCAGTTGCGGTAGAGCAAAAACCAACAGGGTCCGCGTCAACGGCCCTTCGGTCAGGCTCCCTCGCAGGGGACTGGTGCCCGATGAAGTCTCGCTCATGTTCCGCGCGTGTCCCCGTAAAGATGGATGTGCATGCGGTCTGTCAGCCGTAGCCCCTGTTGCAGCGCCAGCGGCGCCAGCCAGCGTTCGCGTGTCCGCAGTGTTTCGCTGTCGGTCCCTTCGGGCATGACGAAGACCCGCTCGCGCGGCAGGCTATGCGCCGCGATCAGTGCGATCACCTCGGCGACATCGTCTGGGGTGGCCACGACGAACTTAAACCAAGCTTGAGGTTTTTGAATCCACTCGACCAGACGTTCGGGAATCTGTGCAGAGTCAACGGGATTCCCCGAATGGCTCAATTTCGGGCTGACATTGTATTGGCTGACCAATGGGTCGAGCGCCGGATGCGGGGCGACGGTGCCGTTGGTTTCGATCTCCACGGTCATGCCATCGAGCAAGGCGACCATCCGCGCCAGCGCAGCCCCTTGCAGCAGGGGCTCACCACCGGTGATCACCAGCCGGTCCTGCCCCAGCGCCATGATCCGCGCGGCCACCTCTGCCTCTTCCAGCACGATCTGGTTGGCCTTGCGTTCGAAGGTCAGGCCATCGCGGTGCGGGCGATTATCGCCCTCGAACCGCCAGGTATAGGCAGTGTCGCACCAGGTGCAGGCGAGGTTGCAGCGCGACAGCCGGACGAAGGCGACGGGGCGACCAATGCTGGGCCCTTCACCTTGCAGCGAGGCAAAGATTTCCGGTTCGCCGGGGGTCGTGGTGGCAAGCGTCAGCATGGCGCAGCGTCCTTGGCAGATTTGCACCAACTAGGACAGAGGGCTGAGCTTGAGCCCCTCCCCCATCAAGGGAGAGGGCATTACCCCAGCCGTGCCAACGCCGCGGCCAGGCGTTCGGCCTCGGCCTGGTGCATGGCGTGGTCGGCGCGGGCCTTTTCAACCGCTTCGGGCTTGGCCTTTTCGACGAAAGCGGCGTTGGAGAGACGGCCTTCAAGGCTCTTGGCCTCCTTGGTCGAAACTTCCAGTGCCTTGGCCAGGCGGGCCTTCTCGGCGGCAATGTCGATCACGCCTTCAAGCGGAATGATCACATTGGCATCGCCGGCACCAACCTGCATGGCGGCACCGGCCGGGGCTGGTTCAAAGCGGATACCGTTGAGCCGCGCCAGGCGCTCGATCGCTGCCGGATTACGCTCGATGATCCCGCGCGTCGCAGCACTTGGTTCGGGCAGGAAGGCATCCAGCTTGGCGCCCGGGGCAATGCCCAGCTCGTTCTTCGCGGTGCGCAGGTTGCCGATCAGCGCGATCAGCCAGTCGACCTCGGCCTTGGCCGCAGCATCGACGCTGGCGCCCGGCTGCGGCCATTGCGCGGTGATCAGCGGGTGGTCGGGGCGGTCACCCAACTTGGACCAGAGTTCCTCGGTCACGAAGGGCATGAAGGGGTGGAGCATGACCAGGATCTGGTCGAGCACCCAACCGGCCACGGCCTTGGTCTCGGCATCGAAATTGCCCTTGATCAGTTCGATGTACCAATCGCAGAACTGGTCCCAGACGAAGTGGTAGACCGCGTTGGCGGCGGCATCGAAGCGCAGGTCGGCCATCGCCTTGTCGAGCTCGGCCAGGGTTTCGACGACTTCGCCGATGATCCACTTGTTGACGGCCGAGGTCGCAGCGGGTGCGGCGACCGTGTGGCTCGCGCCGATGCCGTTCGACTGGCAGAAGCGGGCTGCGTTCCACAGCTTGGTTGCGAAGTTGCGATAGCCTTCGACCCGCTTCTCATCCATCTTGATGTCACGGCCCTGGCTTTCCATCGCCGCCATGAAGAAGCGCAGAGCATCGGCGCCGTACTGGTCGATCAGGCCCAGCGGATCGACCACGTTGCCCTTGGACTTGGACATCTTCTGCCCATCCGGCGCGCGCACCAGCCCATGCAGGTACAGCCGCTTCCAAGGGTTCTGCGCGGTCATTGCCTGGCCCATCATCATCATCCGGGCATCCCAGAAGAACAGGATGTCGAAGCCGGAAATCAGCAGGTCGTTGGGATAGTGCTTGGCCAGCAACGGCGCGTCCGCTTCCGGCCAGCCGAGCGTGGCGAAGGGCCACAGCGCGGAGGAGAACCAGGTGTCGAGCACGTCCTCGTCGCGGGTCAGCGGCGTGCCGCCCGCGAGCGCAATGGCCTCTTCTTCGGTCTCGGCCACAAAGACGTTTCCGTCTGCATCGAACCAGGCCGGAATCCGGTGACCCCACCACAGCTGGCGGGATACGCACCACGGCTGGATGTTTTCCATCCAGTTGAAGAAGGTCTTTTCCCAGGTCTTAGGGACGATCTCGACCGCGCCGGAACGGACCGCCTCAAGCGGGGCCTTGGCCAGTTCGGCGGCGTTGACGTACCACTGGTCGGTCAGCCACGGCTCGATCGGCACGCCGCCACGGTCCCCATAGGGCT
>JACCDL010570203.1_pt1 | contig 22914 bp, 21 predicted proteins | sample 7441931 | NCBI WGS metagenome assembly JACCDL01 (sample SAMN15323437, study PRJNA562643) | freshwater metagenome | isolation source: river surface water | place: USA:Blue River Watershed | collected 2017-08-16 | reverse complement strand
TGAAACACTTTGTACTGAAACACTAAGTGTTGAAACACTTTGTACTGAAACACTAAGTGTTGAAACACTAAGTGTTGAAACACTTTGTGCATTATGTATTGCTTATGATCAACTACCACGGCATGTATACAGAGATAATGATAAAATAATCAACAATTATTTACAAAAGTCTTTATATTTTTTAAAGTGTATCCCTGATATTAATGTGTACAAGGGATGGAAACTATGCTTTTTATTATTACCTTTGAGACATACTAGGATTTTATCAAATATTGAATACATTTTACGTATAATGTGGGAGAAATTAAAGACAGATCCAAAGAATTCTAAGATATATAAGCGATTCATAAAAGCAACTTATCAATCATTACCAGTAACACAAAACCTTGTTTATTCAAATGGATTATCAGAGTATAATATAGAACAATTTCGGGATATTTTAGATTTCACAGGGAAACTTCATGAAACGAATAGTATACATAATCTGTATATTACTACAGAGTTTCAAAAAAATATCAAAGATGATCAAGAATATATTATTTCTATTTCCGGAGGAGTGGATTCTATGATTGCTAGTTACTTAGCTGTAAAGTTACTATCAAATGTTGTATGTTTGCATATTAATTATGAAAATCGTCCAACATCTAATTTTGAGTCCAAGTTTGTAGAATATTGGTGTTCCAAAATAAATGTACCATTGTATACACGGCATATTAAAGAAATAAATAGACCAAGGTGTATGGAATATGACTTGAGAGAAACTTATGAGACTTATACAAAAGAAGTGAGATATGCTTGTTATAAAGAAGTTTCTAAGTTGCATTGGGGGTCTGATCAAGCTCATGTTATTTTAGGACATAATAAAGATGATTGTTTTGAGAATATATTGACAAATATAAGAAATTGTAGTAAGTATGATAATTTACTTGGAATGAATTATATAAGTACTATAAGTAATATTAAATTTTACAGACCTTTCTTAGATGTAAAAAAAGCAAATATTATTGAATTTGCTCAAAATTTTGGTATATCTTATTTATATGACAGTACTCCAAAATGGAGTCAAAGAGGTAAAATTAGAGACCATGTTGTTCCTACATTAAATGAATGGGATCCACTTTGTATTAATTCAATGTTCGCATTAGCTCACCATATGAATGATCTTACTACTATAGCTGATAAGTATATAAAACATTTAATTAGTAAAATTACAAAAAAAGAAGAATCAGATGCATTTTTATATAGTTTTTCTTGTGATTTAATGGATATAGATAAATATGTATTGAGAGGAATATTTAAGGAACTTAATGTTCCTCAACCTAGTAAGAAGTCTATGGATTCATTATATAATAAGATTAATAATAATAATAATAATATATCTTTTAATTTATCAAAATGCTTGCATATAAAAATTACCAGAGCTAAAACTGATAATATCGTAATATATTTTTACAAAAGTCTTTTATAAGTATTTCATCTTAAATTCTGAAGATCTTTTATTGAGCATTTTCTTACCAACTTCAGTATATGGACTATTAATGATTTCAAACCACCATTTTTCAATTTTCTTTACTGCATTTTTTTTCTTTATATGCATTCGGGATGCTTTGATTTTTAATATATCTTTTTGTACATTTGTAATATTACTACCATGCTTCAACAACATACTTAATAAAGCTGTCTGATGCTTATTTAAATAAAACTTGACATAAGGCGCAGTTGATTTTATATCCACCATACTTTCATAGGGGGTTGTATTATAGTAGTCTTTTAAACTGATTGAACACTTGTACTTGACAAGTAAATCATACATTTTTCTTAAAATGCTATGAATAAACGGAGGTTCTAATTGAACTTGACTTGTATATAACTGAGGTTGTAGGATGAGATATGTTAGGAAATGAATACTGTTTCCATAGTACCAATTGTATATTTGACTTGAATATATGTTTTCTATTTTGACAGCTTTATGAGAAGTGTTTACATAATCTTCAAAATCACTGAACGCATTCCAGAGTGTTTCACCAGTCATATTTATATTAATTTTATGAATCACGTAGAATTCACATAGATAAGCCAGAAGCTGTTCGATACTACCAGCTTCATTTATGGCTATATTTTCATCATGAAAACCATCATGATTGTAGTTGCAGAAACGCTGAATAATACAGTTGTAGTACTTTGTAACCTCACTCATTGGTCATGTCATAATAACCGTTCATTTTCCTTTAAGTTTCAAATTTTCCTGATTAATAAATAAAAAATGAAAAATGTTGTTTTTTTATTTGCCATGATTGTAATCTTTTTAATGATAACAATTATATCATATTTAATTTGGTATAAATATATATGTATATTAGAGCCTCTAGTAAACCCAAAGAACTTATCAATGCATGTAAAACAACATATTTATGGAAATTATATAGTATATGAGATATATAATATTTTATCACCTCAAGAATGTAAGTATATGATACAAGCAGCGAAAAATAAAGGTTTGGAAGAGAGTATGGTATGGAATTTTGATAAGGAGAATGGGAATATTTTAAATAAAGATCATAGAAAAAGTAAGCAAACTTGGCTCTCTGATTCTGAAAATGAAATAGCTCAAAAGATATCTGATATATCAGAATATATAACAAAAATTCCAAAGCAAAATCAAGAGATGCTTCAAATAGCTATGTATGAACCATTAGGTAAGTTTAATGATCATTTTGATGCATGTAATTATGATGATATTGAGTATTGTAATAAAATGAATCATAATTCAGGTGAAAGAAGAACAACTTTATTAATATATTTGAATAATGATTTTGAAGGAGGAGAAACAGAGTTTGTTAATTTAGGCTTAAAGATTATTCCTGAACCAGGAAAAGGAATTCTTTTTTGGAATACATATGATGATGAAAGTATTATTCAAGAGTCAAAACATAGAGGAAATCAAGTATTAAAAGGAGAAAAGTGGATTTGTACAAAGTGGACACATCAAAACAAATATGAAAATTAAAAGTACATAAGGAATAAGTTTTTAAATATAAAAAATGGCATCATATATTTTTATTTTAAGATATTTCAACGTTAATACGGATGATAATATCAAGGTATTCCAAAATGTAGATGCAGCATTGGATAAACTTAGAGAATTGTTGGAATTTGATAGTGATTTAATGAATTATGAAATCAGTAAATATGAATTGAACTATGTATCATCTGAGTTTGAACATATAAGTGTACTAGATTTAGATGAACTTATTGATATGAGCGATGAAGAAGATGAAAACATTAGTATTATTATTTCAGATAGTGATGATAATGAAAGTAGTGAATAATATTGATTCGATTTTTTATTGAACTTCTAAAAATGATTTAAGAAATACACATAAATATATATTAGTATATGCAAAGACGCATTGTTCTTGTAGATTTTGATGGTGTTGTTTTGAAGAATAAGACAGCAGGTAATTATATAAAAACAAAAGTTGAAAGATTTGTCCAAAAAGTAACACCTATAAAAGATCCAAAGTTAGCCGAGATATATAATAAAGAGTTATATACTTCTCATGGACATACATTAATTGGTTTGAGAAAGCATGGATGTGATGTTTCTTTAACAGAATTTAATGAATATGTATATGGAGATACAAGGTGTTATAGTGATTTGATTATGGAAGATAATGAATTAAAAGAATGGAGATTGTTTTGTGATAATATTAAAAATTGTAATTATGAGATAAAACTATTTAGTAATTCAGGGACACAATGGATGTCACATTTTTTGAAGGATGATGTTGATACTGATTTGTTAGAATTTCAGAATTACTTGGATAAATACAGATATCAACCAATTTATAACTCTCTTTTGAAGCCAAAAAGAGAGATATATGATTTGTTTATGTCCTATTATACCAAGAGTAGTTATTACTTTATAGATGATAAGATATCAAACTTTGAATATATCCAATATGATCCAAGATGGATCAAGATATGGTTTACTTGTAGTGATGGATGGGGTAGGAGTGGGAGTGGGATATTGCAATTGAGCGAAAAGTATTATGCTGTATCATCACTTTACGATGTTTCACTTTTGTTGAGTAAAAACATAAAAATATAAAATAGTACTTATAGAGAAAAGCATACCACCCCATAAAGTATCAATAAGAGCAGTTTTAACATCATAATTTTTGAATATACCTATATTAGTAAAATTAAATATAGAATATGCGAGTAATCCCATACCACCGCCATATATCACACATGATTGTATACTTGGTATCTTATTTGTCTTGGATTGTAAACGTACGAAGGGTATTGCATAAAAAACCAATAATAAGATGACACATATATATGATACAATTGCTCCAATTATATTAATTTTCATTTCTTGTTTTTGTATAGATTTTACTAGCGTACTATACATTTGTTTGTTGGTAGTCAACCATATATAATCAGCTAATAAAACAAATATTATAAGAATGATTATAGATATAGATATCATATTATGATATGTTGATATTTATTTTCAAATTACAATATAATAATGAAATACTCATGGTTGGTTATATTTTTATTGATAAATATACTTTCCTTTCTTCTTCTTGCAGATAAACTATCTTTAGTAATGTATTGGTATACCATGAGTAGACCAGATGTATATACATACTTGACACCATATAGTTACTTGTTTGGTATTACTCTTATTATACTTGTCAATATAGGTGTTTGTTTTTATTTTTTAATAATTTTGATAAATATATTATTGACTAGTTTTTATTTTAAATCTAGTTTATACGACCAAATGAGTTTCTTATTGAAACATCCATTTTGTTTTCCTAAAATACAGGGTAGATGTTATCATGTAAGTGATGCTTTATCAAGAAATGGATATATATATAAAGATATTAATAATAAACTATACTGGGATTCGTTATTCAAAACTTGTAATGTAAATACACCAAATATTATTGGATTGATTAATGATTCAGAAATAGAGTTATATGAAGAAAATACTCCTTATAAATGTATAATTAAACCATTAAAGTTATATAGTGCAAATGGTATACGAGTCTTCAATATAGATACAGTACCAACAAATGGTAAGTATATAATACAAGAATATAAAAATAGTTTTAACAACATACCTCATAGCATACGTGTAGTTACTATAAGATCAAAAGATAATAATTATCATTTATGGGCTATAAATTTATCTGTGAATAGAAATGAAGATGCTTTAACTACAAGCATTGGTGATATAAATGTTACAGATTATGAAATAATAGGTGATAAAGCAAGGAATGTATTATTTAATGTATGGGAAAAACATAATATACCAGAAAAGCATATTAAAAAGGCCATAGCTGATGCTATTAAACTTCATAAAAATATGATATATAATTTATCAAGTGTTGGATGGGATATTATAATTTCTCAAGATGGACCTTATTTCTTAGAAGGCAATATGTGTCATGGAATTGTTAGGAAAAAGGATATATATTATTATGAAAGAATTCAAGAATTCATCGAAAAAACTTATAAATAATTTAGTATTTAATCACCCTTAATTTCTCTGTACATAATCCATCTAAAATATGTGGATAATGAGTTTGCTTGTCACATCCTTTTTGTCATTTGTACTTATCAATTTTTACACAGACACACCGATAGCAACATCATCCTTTTTATACCATAATGTAAACACTACATCAATATGATATGGTTTCAGAGTGCGCGACCTGCAAGTCATACATAACAGTGGCAAACAGCAACACACCATAATGCACAACAAACCATCCTTAGTGCAAAACATATCTTGAAACTTCATCTGATACATCTCAGATAAGTTTTTTGTATCTATCCGTAATAATCTCAAGTTTGGCACTTCATCAATTAAAGCCATCAAATGCTTGAAAGGGATGCCGCAAGTGTTATCATATTTCCGTTGAAAGTAATAACGCTCTGTATTATGCATATAAACACTTGTCGTATCCAACTCATCAATTTTTACGATCACTTTGTACATTCCATCAGAATCACGACTGACACAGTTGGGATCAATCAACGCCTTTTGAATACCATCATTGATCTGACGAAGTGCTTTTGGACCGATCATCTCCTTGAATGCGTTAAAATCGTAGTTATCACGCACATCAGCATTTTTGAAAGCGGCTAAAGGAATTCCCCATGCACACTTAAGTGGAGCATTATCCATATTACATGATTGAACGCACCAAAGCTTTATATAATGATTTTGGCAAATTCTTACGTTTGCCTTAAATTTACCGGCTTTCAGCTTCCAAGGTATGCACACACCCAACCACTGTTGCATCAGACCTTGTTGAAAGTACGTGCCCACTACGGGTTTACCAAATTCAATCAAATTTAGCATCTACGGATAATTCAAACCACGTTCTATACAACATATACCGAGAGAATACAAGTCGCTATAATGATACCAATATTCTGGGTGTGTCCACTTTGACATTTTTGTATCAGTACGCATTCATAGGGTGCATACACATGCTTCTCCCTTGCCCCTGTGTACGTCGCACATCACGATAGCTGATGCTATTAAACTTGATAAAAATATGAAATATAATTTATCAAGTGTTGGCTGGGATATTATAATTTCTCAAGATGGGCCTTATTTCTTAGAAGGTAATATGTGTCATGGAATTGTTAGGAAGAAGGATATATATTATTATGAAAAAATTCAAGAATTCATCCAAAAACTTATACATGATTTTCTTCGATTAATTTCTTTAATTTTAATATGATGGATATAAATGATATAGTAATAAGACATCCCAGTGGCATATTAGGTGAAAAACAGATTTCTACATTGAAGAAAGTGAACACTAGCGTGAACACTAGCATGAACACTACAATAAAAGGTTTTGATATTATGAAAAGCAATACACCACTTACATACAAACAAAGACCATTAGAAGTAGTTGATATAGGACCATATGGTAAAGGTTATGGACATGATGAGTTTACTGGAGACTGTAAACAAGCGTATCAACAATGTTTAATGTGGATAGCAACTGATAATATAGAATATGCAAATAAATGCAAAAGTATAATATGGGATTGGTGTAAAACATGTAAAGTATTTACTGGATCAAATGCTCCACTTGAGTGTGCGTGGGGAATTCCTTTATTCGTCAGAAGTGTAGAACTACTGAAATATTATTCTAAAGTTCTATCTAAAAACGATTTAGCATGCTTCGATTTATTCATAGATAAAATAATGTTACCTAACCTATTAGATAGATATAATGAAATAAAAAAATGGAATAATAATTGGATTTTTTCATTACAAGAGGCAATAATACAAATAGCTCTATATAAAAATGATAAAGCAAAGGTAATTGAGATGGTGAAGGATTATAAAGTATGTCTAAAAACATGTGTATTGGATTGTGGTTGTAATACAGAGAATAAAAGAGATATGATACATTGTCAATTTCAGGTAGCATCACAAATACAAATACCAGAAATGATATGGCATCAAGGTATCAATATATACAATCCTATTATAATGAGAACCATGGAGTATCAAGCATATATTTTAAATGGTGGAGTTCCAGGAGAACTTAAGAAGGAAGATTTAAAAGATGTATGGTTCTTACCAAGTGCCTGGGATATTGGATATAATCATTGGGTAAATCGCATGAAACAAAAAATGCCTAATACAGATAAACTACTTACTAAGCCTAAAACACGTCCTGAAAACTTATCATTCAATTGGGGACCTGCTTGGATTCATTACAATAGTGGATGAGTTTACTAGTTGATCTTGTGGTGGGGACGTTATTGATAATCTTGATTTTTTAAATGACATTTCTAATTTGCTTTTATCACATATAGTTTGATTATCTTCTAAATTTATCATTCTTCTAAGAAATATAATATTCTTCAAATCTATTATTTCTTCATACAGCATAGGGTACAACACATATACATCTGAAAATAAATTCAAAAAATATCCTGGGAATACATGTGGTTTCGGCACTTTAATAAGATAGATTCTCGATGAGTCTACTTGCAAAGTTATATGATCTTTTTCAAACTGTTCTACATTACAAAACAATATATCATACTTCTTTTTTCTATCATCAAGTATAAATATCGGTATTTTATCTATATCTAACATACAAGTTAGTTTATTTAAATATTTTGTTTGCTTAAAGTTTCTATATCAACTTTTGTGAGAACTTCTTTATGATATAAACCTTCTGCTATATCATTAAATAAGTTAAAATTATTATTTATAATGTTTTTTGCCTTTATATATGATTGTTTAACGATATCTATTACCTCTTTATCTATTTTATTCATAGTCATTGGTGAAAATTCATTTGTGAACATATTACCTTTACTCTCCCATGATACTGGCCCAAGTTTATCACTAAACCCATAATTGATAACCATTGATCGTGCTAGTTGTTGTACAATCTCCATATCATTATATGCACCAGTTGTAATATTTGATTCGCCAAATACAATATCTTCAGCTGCACGACCACCTAGTGCTACTATCAATCTATTTTCTATATATTTTCTGGAAAACAAACCACTATCAAGATTTTCAATACTTGGCTCAAACATAGTGACACCACCCGTTTTCCCCCTAGGAATAATAGTGACTTTGGATATTTTATCATACTCGCCTACCTTCATAGCAACAACTGTATGACCAGCTTCATGTGCAGCAACAATACGCTTTTTCTTTTCGGAAATTAATGAATTAGTTTTTTCAGGACCTAATAGTACCCTATCTATAGCGTTCATAAAATCATCCATCGTAATTGTTTCAGAACCCTTTCGTGCTGCCAATATAGCTGCCTCATTTGCTATATTTGCCAATTCAGCACCTGATAATCCAACGGTAACTTTAGCTACATCCAATAAAACTACATCTTGTGCTAATGGTTTGCCTCTACAATGAATCTGTAAGATCTGATCTCTATCATTGAGAGTGGGAGCATCAAGTACAATTTGTCTGTCAAAACGCCCAGGCCTTACAAGGGCTTTATCAAGTATATCTGGGCGATTTGTTGCTGCTATAACTACTATACCAGTATTAGTTTCAAATCCATCCATTTCAGTCAATAGCTGATTTATGGTCTGATCCCTTTCATCATTAGATCCTGTCATACCTCCAGATGCTCTACTCTTTCCTATAGCATCAATCTCATCTATAAAAATTATACATGGTGAACTTGAATTAGCTTTTTTGAATAAGTCACGAACTCTTGAAGCACCAACCCCTACAAAAAGTTCAATGAACTCTGAAGCTGAACATGCAAAAAATGGAACACCTGCTTCTCCTGCTACTGCTTTAGCTAATAATGTTTTACCTAAACCAGGACCACCTGTTAAAAGACAACCTTTGGGGATCTTTGCACCCACCCTTGAAAACTTTTCTGGATTTTTTAAGAAATCCACTATTTCTTTAAGCTCAATCTTAGCATTCTCTAAGCCAGCAACATCATTAAAATTTACATTTATAGACTCTGGATTTATTGATTTTTTACTAGAATTAAAAAACTTGTTTTGAGTAGATGATCTTTGTATAAAAACAACATATATCATAATACCTAGAAATATCAATGATATACCATTCTGTAGAAATATATATGAAATTTGATTTTGTTTATCATCAAAAGTTATCAAAACATCATTATCAATCATCTCATCTATAATGGCCGTACTCATGAATGTATTCATTTGAATATTTACAGTGTGTTTTTCATTGCTATCAGTTGTATATGTTATTGTACCTTTTGATTTTTCTACTTTTGCTGTAAGGATTCTTTTACTAGCAAGATCATCATAAAAATTATCTAATTGTGTTTTAAAATATATAGATGGTGATTCTTTCATTGGGTAAGTAAAGGGTGAGTTGGTACTTTGATTTTTTGGAATATATACTGCATTCTCTATATAATGTGGAGGTATTACATTTGTTAATATTCGTTGTCGTTTATATATATTACAAGGATAAGATGAAAAATACTTTTTCAATAACATAATATAATATAATATAAATACAGATCTAATCTTTAACTATGTATTAAATGATAAAAATTTTATTTAAAGTAATATGTTTCTAGATATTTCTTGTGTATCTTTTATATAGTCTTCATAGTTCATGGATCTTCCAGAATTAATTACAATGTATGTTATAAAACGTGTTTCACAAACGATATGCTATCTTTTGAAAAATAAATGGAAAAAAATTACTTAAGAATTTGAAATATATAATTTCTAAGATGTTTGTATTTGTTTCTCTCATTTTTGTATATGCTACATGTATCACATTTCTATATGGAAAGAAAAATTCAATACAATATGTTAATATAGATACTTCTACAAAATCAACTGAAGTCCTTAAAAATGCATTGTTAACATTAGCTTTGATGATATTAAGACGTGATGATATCGATAATGAAAATTTAGAATATTCTGAATATGATGGTACTAGGTTACCTATGTTTAGTGGATGTGATGTAGAGAATGCATGTTTTTCATATATTATATCAAAGGAAGATTTTAAAAATGGTCCATTTTATACGACAAGAATGCATGATAAGTTAATTGCTATAGATAAGTATCTTGAAAGAAATCTGGGAACAATGTCTCAAGCTCAAGAGTTTTTTGAAGAATACTATGATTATATTGCTTCTAAATCAGTTGGTCAGTTTGATGATTACGATGGAGGAGATGCAGGAGATGGAGGAGATGCAGGAGATGCAGGAGATGGAGGAGATGCCGGAGATGGAGGAGATGCAGGAGATGCAGGAGATGGAGGAGATGGAGGAGATGGAGGAGATGCCGGAGATGGAGGAGATGTAATTATTGATAATAAGGATGCAAAAAAACAACAATGAAAATAACAACAATGAAAATAACAATATGAAGAACATAAATAAGAGACATTGTAGAAATAGAATAATTCATATTAATCTTTAATACAGAGTAAATACAGAGTAAATACAGAGTAAATACAGAGTAAATATGTATATTTAAAATAAATGCCAATACCATCTTCAGGTGCATTTAGTTTTAGTACTATTCGATCAGAATATGGGAGCACATTTAAATCTTTTTCTTTATGGTATTCCATAGCCGCTGGAGTACCTTCATCTGGTACTATTCGTATATCATCCTTGAGAGGTACATCTGCTTCAGTACCTTCAATCTCAGCAATATCAAACATAAATCACGACACTTCAGGCGCTGCGCAAAATGGCAGCTACAATTTGAGTACAAATGTGACTGATACATACGGTGCTCCTGTAACATATTTTGTTTTAACATACACAAATAGTTTCTTTGCCTCTATCCCTTCAGTAAATTCAAGCACTGGTGCACTTACATATCAAGTCGCATACAACAAATTTGCAAATACAACACCTATAGTTGTATTAGTAACCAACCGTTTTGGAAAGACCGCAAATGCAACTGTTCCATTGTATATTTACGGTATAGGTCCAACATCATCCAGTATGGGGTCTGTAACTTTGACGAATAATAGTATACCTTATACTGTTTCAAATTATTTTACAGATTCATACTCAGGAACATCTTTGACATATTCTCTCACCAGCAATCCACAGTCAAGTGCATCATTATTAGGGACAACACTTACAGTAACAGGTAATAACAGAAATACTTCATATACAGTTTCAGTAACAGCAACAAATGGATATAACCAAACAGCTATATCCTCACTCAGTGTAACAGAACAAGCGGCAGCCTCAGGTGTAACTACATTATTTTCTTCACTTTCATCTTCTGTATCTTCTGCTAAGTCTTCAATTGAGTCAGCGGGATACAAACTTTTTGCAACACCTATTACAAGCGCATTAGCAGAAAGTATAGCAACTACAACATCAATTAGCACAACTGGTCAATTTAACTCATCGTTATTTACAACATCTTTTACAAATACAAACAAATTATATGGTACATTTTTCTTGAATAATGTAAGACAGTTTTCAATTGTTTGGACATTTACCGATGGTACAAATAGTATGGATTCTTTCTTTAACAAGTCAAATAGAACTGATTATGGAGCTTCTTACACATTCACAGTTTATAACGCAAGCGGATCCATAATATATGGTCCAACATCAACTTCTTATAAATGGTGTTTTAGTGATGATATGAATTATAATACAACAAAAACAAATTTATCAGATGATGATGGTGTATGGGGAGCTGCCACTTCAAATTTAAATCCTAACGCAGGAAATAGTCAGAACCGTCCTCTTTCTTCAGCAACAAATGCATTCGGCTTCACAAATAATGATAGTAGCGATAGTACTGGAAATATTTTATACAACAATTCATCAGCATCAGCATCTGGTACCGTTCTCGCATTCATATATTTTTAAATGATACTTATGTATATTTAATATAATTACCTTCACGATCTTCCGGAGCATTTAGTTGTAGCAATATTTGATCAGAATATGTGACCAGATTTAAATCTTTTTGTTAGGTATTCTAATTTTATTATAAGAATATTATAGAATCAAGAAACAATAATGCTAAAGATACCTAGAGTAGTAAATTATCTATAAAATAAATTTATGTTTTATTGATATAAAATGAGTTTAGATTTTGGTTTATTTGCTAAGCTTATAGTTGATAGTGTAACTGCAAAAAAAGAAAAAGAAAAATATACCAATCTGTTAAACAGTAATATTGAAGATAAACATATATTTGTTTTTAATAATTTATCAATAATATATATTATTCTTAGTATAATATTTGGGATTACAGCATTTATATTGAGTTGGACTTGTAATACAGCTATGGGATACAGTACAGTTGTGAAGACTGTATTTGGATCTGTTGCTTTTGTATTTGGTTTTACTTATATAGTATTGTATATTTTATTGCGATGGGATGTATGTTCAAAAATTATGCGTAAATAATGTATATTTTTTAAGTTTTATTAACTCATAAACTTAAGAATGAAGTTTTATTGCAGATTATTCTTTATAATGCTATTCTTTGGTTTATCAGTAAGTCAATCCTTTCCTAAACCTGATATACATCCATCAAGGGTTATATTAAAATGGAAAGGGGGTCAGTTGAAATCCATTGGAGCATCCAATGTGAATATTTTAGAATTCAATAGCACTAAAAAAGCTGATGAATTCTTTCAGAATAATAAAGATATTATAGATTATTTTATATTCGATCGTAAAATGAAACTAGATACATCACGAAGGGATGATTTTATGAGCATTCAATGGTATTTGAATTCAATTAAGATAGATAGAGCTTGGACTTATTCTAGCGGTAGAAGTGATGTATTAGTTGCGATAATTGATAGTGGATATGACTTTAATAATCTTGATATCAAAAAAAACATATATGCGAATAAGATAGATCGCAGAGATGGTATGGATAATGATATGAATATGGCCGTAGATGACCTCAATGGATATAATTTTGGATATATATGTTGCGATAATGTAACATTATGTTTTAAAAATTGTCTTTGTCGTGCGGATTCTTATCTCAAAGGAAGACCCAATGATACAAATGGGCATGGTACAAGTATAGCAGGTATTATTGGTGCTGGTAAAAATAATGGTGGGATCATTGGTATTGCTCCATATATCAAGATATTACCTATTAAAATAACAGATTGTTTTGGTGATATATGGACAAGTAGTGTTGTATCTGCTGTTGAATATGCAATTAAAATGAAAGCCAATATAATTTCATGTTCATTTGGTGATATATATCCATACCAGTATAACCCAAAGACATTAGCACCTGATTCTTATAAAAATATTATAAAAATGTATAAGGATATATTTATAAAAGCTAGAGATGCAAACATAATTGTTGTAGCATCAGCTGGTAATGATAATTTAGATCTTGATAATTTATATCTTCTGGGTTACCCTTATTCTCCTTGCTTAATAGGTAGATATGTAGATAATATATTATGTGTGGGATCATCAGGTAAGAGTGGAAGTATTTCAGAATTCTCTAATTATGGAAACTTATCTGTTCATACATGGGCACCTGGAGAAGAAATATTCACAACTGCTTTAAATAATCAGTATGAAACTGTACAAGGTACTTCTTATTCAGCACCTATAATAAGCGGTATAATAGCTCTTGCAATTAGTTATTTAAGAAAAAAGAATCGTAGTATAACACCAGCAATAATAAAATCAATGATTCAAAATTCTACGAAATTTTTTATAGATGCAAATGAATTCATGAGAAGGATCAGTCTGTTTTAGGCTTTTATTTATTTTTTAGTTTCAAAAGATCTTCTTTTGTTATGCAGACATCTCCTAAGCAAAGAGTGTTTGCATCTGGAATATGTTTATTTAATTTAGCTATTGTTAAAGGTTGTAAACCTTGATAATCTAAATATTTTTTTCCATTATCGGTTGTAGATACAAGTTGAGGATATAGCTTTTCTACATCTTGTGCTATAAGTCCTATACGATTTTTTTTAATTTTATCATCTTTAAATTTATAATTCACAGGTTTCAACCTTGAAACATTATTTATTTGTTCGGATGTTAATCCATATATATCTGTTTTGTCATTAAAATCTGATCTATTATTAAAGCTTGCATTTACTTGAAGATCCCATGTCATAACACCTCCCCCCCATCCACCAGGCCAAGAATAATTATGTCGGTTACCATCTGGTCCAAAATATCCTTGTCTTGCAATAATCCTATTAACTGCTCGTATGTCTCCTTCTGCATGTATACCACCATGTGAATGATAATGATTTGCATTGACTTGACCGGTTGGCACACGTCCCCAGTTTCCAACATTTAACCCTCCATTGTCATTTACACTAAGCCCATTATACAATGCTACTCCATTATCTCTGGTACCAATAATCCTAAACCAGTCAGCACCATCTCTACCGATCGAATTGAATCTAGGATCTGCGCCAATATTTGCAACACTACCTGGGGGGCCTCGTTCTCCTTGTGGGCCTTGAGGTCCTCGTTCGCCTTGAAATCCTCGTTCACCTTGAGGTCCTCTTTCACCTTGAGGTCCTCTTTGACCTGTATCTCCTTTCGGTCCCTGACCCCCTTGTGGTCCTTGTGGGCCTGGTGGGCCTGGTGGGCCTTGAAATCCTCGTTCACCTTGAGATCCTGATGGTCCCGGTGATCCTCGGGCTCCTGGAACACCTGGAGCACCTGCATCCCCTGGAGATCCTCTAGACCCTGGAGCACCAGGAGGACCTGGTGGCCCTTGAGAACCTTGGGGTCCTACCTTTGAAATATTATCTAATTTTGATTCATTTACACATGTATTTCCAACACAAAATTCACCATTTACTTTAACTTTAGGAATGTCAATATACATATTTCGTCCTCTGATATGGTGGTCTCCAGTATTTCGATGATTCCAATGTGTCCAACCACCTATTCCATTCTCTTGTGCAATCTCACCTTTGAAAACAGATGGTTGTTTTCCATTAAAACTAGCATCCCATCCTCCACCATTTACAAATAAACTATTGTTTAAATTGGTAATACCTCCAACCGTAACATCTCCCTTTAAGAATGAACGCCCATTTATGATTGTACTCCTATCTGTATTGATCTGAAGAATATCATCAAAAGCATTATTATTACCTGCTAAAGATAAATTAAGAGTAGCTGGAGCATGGCCACTCGGTGTATACATTCTAAATGCATCCCCAAATTGTCCTATACCATATCGATTGTTATCAGCACCCATATTCTTTTCCAATAATGGTCCTGTTAGTGTTTTCTTGGCTGAAATAGGTCCTCCTATTATCATACCTGCCTCTGCATTAACTATGGATTTGGTATCTAGTGTACCTGGTGGCCCTGGAGGTCCAGTATCACCCTTGGGTCCAATATCACCCTTGGGTCCAATATCACCCTTTGGACCACTTAATCCTATTGGTCCTTGTAATCCTTGGATTCCTTGTTTACCTTCTGGACCAACTTGACCAATCTCACCCTGTGGACCACGAGGTCCCTGTGGACCAGGAGACCCCTGTGGACCAGGCACTGGCGTACGGAATTTAGTTATATCATCTTTATTAAAACATACAGCTGAGTTATCCTTTCCAAAACATACCTCATTATCAATATAAAACTTCCCATCAGAAGTGATTTTACCTCGAATATTTTCAGATGTTCTATCAAGTGATTTTTGATTATAAACATCAAATGCTATCTCACCACCACGCACTCTGACCCTATCTTTACCAGGTTCACCACCTTTGAATAATAAAATTTCAGAACCTCCATTTCCCAGATTACGATTTTCTAATACGGCTGATTCATGTGTATTATTATTCTTTGTTCCTCCAAAGTGCATTGACCCTCCAGTGCCCAAATTATCTCCAACGAATACCTTACCTACTCTATTCACTAAAGAACCATCTGGTTCAAAACGTGTTTGCTTTTCCCAATTCCAGTTCTCCGTACCTAATGTAGTTGTTGGTGTTATATGTAAACTTCCTCTACCATCATTCGGTGTATGTAAAATCCAATTATTTCCACCATTGAAAGATATATCTCCCTTTACTTTTGTATTTCCTCCCCCATCTACAGTCAACGACTTTTGATTATTTGTGAAAATAGAGAATGGTTTATCCCCTTCGCTAATAATACCTCTTTTAGAATTGTCGATTTCTCCTATGCTCATACGATTTCCATTTTTCAACATATTAAGATGTCCATTAACTGTAGCCACATTATTATTTTGCACTGTAAATACATCATTGAATGTACCATTGGGTTTTGCAAAAGACATACTTACAGTAGCTGGTTCATGAGCAGATGAACCATAAGTTCTCATGGCACCATTCTCAAATTGTCCAATACCATACCTATCAGCCATATCAACACCATATTGCTTTTCAATCATAGCACCAGGGTCGTGTTTTGTCATTTTTAATTGTCCATCTACTTCCAAGTTTCCAGCAAATTTCATATGACCATCTACTGTTGTATCTCCCCTAACATAGTTCCTTCCATCAACATTTGGAAATCTTGTACCTTCGCCATTTTTATTAAATTCTGAAATACCTCCTTTGAAAAACCCAGGATTATTGATATTTCCAGGTGGATTCTTATTAATCATCTGTATCATATTTGTATCTAAGCAAGCATCATTAACACATATCTTATCTGTCGCTGAAATCTTACCTTCAACACGAGCAACATCTGCAAACAAGGATTTGAATGCACCATAATCACTTGTCATTTCCTTAAAGTTACCACGTTTACCAGATGCTGAATCGAACTCTACAATAGGAGCATTTAGTTTATCAGTGGATATATACTTTGCAATAATATCATCACCAGTTTGTTTTTTATATTTAATATTATCCAAAACTGCAGACCTTGAAAGTACATTATCTATATCTGCATCAGTGCCTTTTATTCGCTTAAAATCTCCTTGTGGAGTATATAGATAAGATGTATTCATTTTATCCGCATTTACCTCATTAGCATTTATAGATTTTGTAACTTTTAGATCATGAACTGTACCATTTTTTATATTTAATTCTTTCATATCAACATTATTAAGTTTTACGTTATTCATTGTTCCTTCCTGCACTGAAAGTTGTCTTATATTAGCATTATCAATTATTGCTTGTTTAGAATCTAGCTTATCTATAACACCAGCACCTGAATTGAAAGACTTGAAAACACCATCATTAATTGATGCAAACCCTAGTTTAGACTTATTAGCATTCAAGTTACCAGCTGAAATAATTTCTAAATTTACTCCATCTTTTGTTAATCCATATCCCTGAGGCACTAAGTTTGGTTCAATAGTTTGATCAGTAGATGAATTAGGTGGTGTAAGCGGGGGTGGAGTAGGTTGGGGTGGTGTAAGTGGGGGTGGAGTAGGTTTGGAAGGTAGATTTGGTGGAACACTTAATATTTGAGGATTTGGTTGTTGATTTGGTTGTTGAGCTGGTTGTGAAAATGTTTCTATATTAATACATTCTCTAGTTCTATTCTGATAAACATTATCTTTTGTATTTGAATTTACCATTGCAAAATTTTGAGACCTTAATTCATTATCAATTTCTAATGTATTTACATTACCAAGATTGGCTTTCATATTTGTTACATTGATAGTTCCTGTAGTTATACCATTATCCATATCTGTTTTAGTCATATAATTGTTTTGTAAAAAATTCAATTTACCTTCTAGTTCAGTCATTTTATCATATTGTGTATTATCAGTATTTGATCTAAATTTATTTACATTATCAACCTGACTTGTTATATAGGTAATTCTATCATTACAAGTTTTTCTCAAGTGATTATCTCTAATAACTAATACTACTGTAACTGTTACAATAGCTAAAAAACAAATTAACGATATTATTTCTGCATATGCCATCTATCGTCTTTATAAATATTCATAAAAAAATTACAAGTATATATTTTTCTTTTTTATTGCATTCTTTAAAGATAAGGCAAGAAAAGCAAATATACTTAAAAGTTTAATTTATTATATATTAAATCCTTGTGGTACATAATCAACAAACTTCTCTACATTGGCACAATCTTGACGAGTATTTGTTTGCTGTCCTTCATTTGGTTGTAGAGCATTTGGATTCACCATACCAAAGTTCTTTGATTTTAACACACTTCCTATCTCCAAGGAGTTTATTTTAGCATATTCAGCTGTTAAACTATCGGCAACTAAACTTTTTGTCGTGATTCCTGCATTCATATCGTTCTTTGAAACATAATTATTTTGAACGTAATTTACCGTATCTTCTAATTTCATTAATTTATCATATTGTGTTTTATCTTCTTCAAACTTGGATCTATTAACTTCATTGATCTTATGTGTTACAAGATCTAGTTTTTTTTCACACTCTTTTTTAGTATTAATATCTCTAATAATAAGAACAACTGTAACTATTATAACAGTTAAGAAACATACTATTGAGATTATCTCTGCAGCAGTCATATTTATAAATAGTCATAAAAAATTATGGAAGATATTTATGAAGAAGTTGGTTTAGAATTAGAATTACAAAATACAATATTGGAACTATCATTACAAGTAGATGATTTGAAGCAAGTAGTGAAAAATAAAGATGCTATGCTTATTATGCTTCAAGAAAATATATTAAAGAATACAACTAAATCAAGAAAAGTATATAAAAAAAATATAATAACGTCTGCTAAGCGTTTGTATTTTAATGATATAAAAGATACAGAAAATGTATTAAAAAATTTGAAAGATATTGGTTATGATAAATGTTTTCATGAACCAAAAATAATAAAACAATTTACAGATCTTAAATTTAACTTATTACCAAATAATCTGAAAGAACATTATATAAAAAGAGTAACATGTCTAAGTTAGTATCTCCATTTGCAACTCATAGTGTTCCTTTTGATTTTGTTTTTAAACCAATAGACTATAAGAAGGAAGAATTAAAAAAATATGTATATAAAAAGGCTTATTTACCACCCATTACAAATACAAGGTCAATAGATGTTAACATTATAAAGAAAAAAAGAGATAATGTAATGCACTCTGAAAAAGCTGGATCTTTATTTGCAAAAAAGAAAAAAGTATCATTTGATGATAATGTAAAGAAACATTACTATAACTAATTTGCAACACACTTGCAATTACATTGTAAAGATGGTGGTGGATATATATTATAGTTTAAACAGGTTTTATATATTGAATTATATCTAAAGATTACTTTATCATTTTTTGTTTCATACCATGTAGTTGATGAGTCACAATAGAGATATGCATTATAAGTAAATTCTTCCATACATCCTGATATATAATTGCGTAAGTTATTATATTCCATTGTAGTGGCATAAAAATCAATGTTGTAGTAATATGCAGATGATGAAGATTTAACTGTACAACTTTGAAGTAGAGGTGTTACTTTTGCTTTTGCTAAAGCATCTGATAATTTAGGGCAAAGTGTATTAATTATATATGAAATATCTAATATTTTTTTTACTTTTACAGATACTGTACGTAATTCTGAATTATATGGTGGTGGAGATGAAGAAGATATGGGGGGAGGAGGTGGAGAAGGGAATGATCGAGGAGGTGGAGAAGGGAATGATCGAGGAGGTGGAGGAGATAATGAAGATATGGGAGGAGGTGGAGGAGATAATGAAGATATGGGAGGAGGTGGAGAAGGGAATGATCGAGGTGGTGGAGATGAAGAAGATATGGGGGGAGGAGGTGGATTTGTGGTTTTACATACTAGATCTTCTGAATCTATGTATCCATTACAGTCATTATCTAAACCATCCCCACATATTTCTGGACCTGTCATCCTACAGATTGACACATATGCATTATTAGTTAATATAGAATTAAATTTAATAACTATATTAGCTTCTGGAATACTATAAAATGCAGTTGGAGATAAAACACTCAGTAAAACTGGTAGTTTTAAGAATGTCCTACTTGTATTATATCTATGAACAAATACTTTATTTTTTAAACTAGTTAACAAATATTGATCAAAAGAAATAGATTGTCTAAAACTTATAAAATATGATGATTTATCTCTCATGTCAATCCTCACAAAATTTTTACTATTTATCAAGTGTGCCGGAACTTCGTAGTTAAACCAGTTTCCTGTTTGAAAAGTTGAACCATTTAAAATGGCAATCGGACTTGTAAATCCTAATTCCCATGATTGAGGAACATTAAAACATCTATTACCACAACATCCACCCATTGCACATGATCTATCACCATATTCATCAATAGGTGTTGATGAATGATCTAGACCAAAATTATGCCCCAATTCATGCATTATAACACTAAGGTCAGTACCATAACGACCATTATACCATGTATAACAACTAGAGCCACATCCCAATGTTCCTAACCCTGCCCATGCACAGGGCAGACCTGATGGTAGCATAAATAGTTTATGGCGAAACTGTGAAACATCAATTCCTAAAACTTCTACAGCATAATCTTGAACAAATGTTGCCCAACCATATATCTCATTACCTCCACATTTATTTGAATCATAGTTATATCGTGTGCTATTACATGGAATATCTATAGGACCTACAATAAGATTTCTACTAGATGGAAAAGCATACTTGGAATAAGAACACTGTTCAATATAATTTTGAAACGTTTCAGTATTTTTTGTAGTAGCTGAGGTCCACTTTGATTCAAGAATACTTTTATTTATACCTTGTCTATTACATACATTCATAATAAATACTAAAGAAGTAACATTGTATACTTTGGTAATATCTTGTTTTCTCAAGGCATAGTCAGTTATATAATAATTATCTACTCTTATTGCATTTGAATATAAATCATCATTCGGTACTAGTTTTCCTTCAACTATACCTCTATCACCCGTATAAATGTCCACCTCATTATGAAACATTAAATTATATACATCTCCTACAGGTGTATATAGTAAATACGATGCAATGGGAATAGGTTGAATAGATGCAATTCTATGAAACTCCCCTTCATAAAACTCTGCAGAAACTCCAGCTGCCAAAGCTAGAAAAAATAATAGTATTTTTTTCATCATACGTTATATATTTTATGAAGAAACCTTTAAATACCTAATTTTTCATTATACTCTGATAATATCTTCTATTATTCACTAGTACGAATATATAATCATAATCGAATTCATAAGTGAAACACCTAATGCTAAGCATGATACAATTAGATTTATTTTTACCTTACTTTCGATACTGATAAGAATGTCTTTTTCGTAGCATATATCAATAACTCGTTCATCACTTTCACTCTCACTTTCACTCTCACTTTCACTCTCACTTTCACTCTCACTTTCACTCTCACTTTCACTCTCACTCTCATTCTCACTCTTACTTTTACCTTCATTATTATATTTATCAATTCTTACACGAGTCCCTCGACAACCACAATCATTCTGGCTTCCATCACAACTACTCGCTTCAGTATCATCATCAAGAATTTCATACTTGAATTTACTCAAAATATCCTTGAATGGTATGATAATCTCTGGATAATTATAAATATCAATTATCAATTCATTTACATAATCTTCACTAATGTTTTTGGATAAAGCAAATTCCTTTTTTATAGTATTATGATTTAATATAACAGTCTTAAAGTCTGCTTTATCTGCTAGCTTTTTATCCAAAATAAATCTAATAAGATCATACTTTTCCTCCATATCTGAAATATCAAATTCATTAGTATGTATCATTGAAAATACATCTGAGATACGCATATTTATAAAATTATCTTTGGATCATCCTTAAGTAATTATATTTTATATATAATAATAATGAAAACAATATGTATTGTTGGTGGTGGTATTGCGGGTCTTTATGCTGGAAATATTCTTCAAAAAAAAGGATACGATATTACAATATTTGAAAAATATGAAATATTGGGTGGAAGAATACAAACATATTCTCATGATGGTGAAACCATGGAAGCTGGTGCAGGAAGATTTAACAAAAATCATAAATTATTATTCAACTTATTAAAAGATCAAGGATTTATTTATGATGATCTTTATGCCATACCATCCAAACAAATATATATTAAAGATGATACCATTTATGATATACCAACTACTCGTATTATTAAAATGGTTATTGATAAAAGTAAAAGCATTTCAATTGATCATCTTAAATCTATAACCCTTAAAATGTTTATGAAAGAATTCCTGGCTGATTCGTTTGTTGATGATATTATTTATTCATTTGGATATACTACTGAATTTGAATCTATGAATGCATACGATGCCATAAACATATTTGAAAAGGATTTCATTGTTGATATAGAATACTTTATTATCAATGGAGGGTTAACTAGACTTATAAACAATATGTATAATGAGTTAAAACAAAATTCAGTGAAAAT
>JACCDL010039573.1_pt1 | contig 22934 bp, 24 predicted proteins | sample 7441931 | NCBI WGS metagenome assembly JACCDL01 (sample SAMN15323437, study PRJNA562643) | freshwater metagenome | isolation source: river surface water | place: USA:Blue River Watershed | collected 2017-08-16 | reverse complement strand
TTGGTTCGCATCGCTTTTTGTCATCGGGTGACATCGCTTGGTTTGCTCAGCTAGGCCGCAGGTTGCTTGGCCCAGAACTTGATAGCGCAGAGCAATGGTCGAACAACAAGATTTAACAACAACAGGGAGAAATACATATGACACGTTTTGATGGCAGACAACACAACGAACTACGTCCAATTTCGTTTCAACGCGACTTCACCGAAATGTCCGCGGGTTCAGTGCTCGTGTCATTTGGAAAAACGCGAGTGTTGTGCACGGCTTCGTTAGACGAAGATGTTCCGCGTTGGATGAAGGGCAGCGGCAAGGGTTGGGTGACAGCGGAGTATTCAATGCTTCCTGGTTCGTCGCCAGAGCGTGTTGGTCGCGAAGCTGCAAAGGGAAAGCAGTCTGGACGCACAGTAGAAATTCAGCGTCTGATCGGACGCGCGTTGCGCTCATCAATTGACATGAAGCAACTCGGTGAGCGTCAGATTTTGATTGACTGCGATGTGTTGCAGGCCGATGGAGGAACACGTACCGCAAGTATTTGTGGAGCCTTTGTGGCGTTACACGATGCGATTACCCGCATTCAGCAAAACGGTGGGCTTACGGTAAACCCACTGCACTCAATGTGTGCAGCAATCAGCGTTGGAATTCACAATGGCAATCCCGTGCTTGATCTTCCCTACGAAGAAGATTCGAAGGCTGAAGTGGACATGAATGTGGTCATGTTGCAGCCAATTAACGGTGGCGAGCCAACCTATGTAGAAGTGCAAGGGACAGCCGAAGGAAAAGCATTCTCGCGTAGCGAATTGGATTCGTTACTTGGGCTTGCAGCTGGCGGGCTTGAGCAAATTTTCGCGAAGCAACGCGAAGTCATTGCTACGCCTCCGACGCCACGCCAACTCGGTAGGTAATCGTGTTGCGCGCAGTCTGCGCATCTGCCAACCCGCACAAGGTTGTCGAAATATTTGACCTCATGGGTGGGGTTATTGACTTACAGCCACGACCAGCAGATCTGGCCGATGTAGTTGAAGATGCTGACACTCTTGTTGGCAATGCGCGACTGAAAGCTGACGCCGTTTGTACCGCAACTGGTTTGCCTGCGTTGGCTGATGACACTGGGTTGGAAGTAGATGCGTTGAGCGGCGCGCCTGGTGTTCGCACTGCGCGTTTTGCGGGCGAACAAGCAACCGATGCTGATAACCGTGCGAAAATGTTGCGCGAACTTGAAGGAAAAGCACGAACATGCAGGTTTAGAACGGTTGCATTGTTGCGATTTCCCGACGGCAGAGAAATCATTGCTGAAGGTGTGTGCGAGGGGAGTATCGCAGAGGTAGAAGTGGGTGAGCGAGGCTTTGGTTACGACCCGTTATTCATTGCACGCGATGGAGACGGTCGAACGTTTGCGCAAATGTCAGCGAGTGAAAAACACGAACTGTCTCACCGGGGCAAAGCGTTTAGGGCTTTAGCAGAAATTCTGAATAGCACTAACCAAGAGTGAAAGTATTCAGATCTGAACCAACAGTGATTTTTCCGGAAAATCCACCCTGCCGAACATCGTCTGCAAATTTTTGTTCATCTTCAGCATTGCGCGGTTGAGGAATCAAGTGCGTCAAAACCAAATGGGGAATGTTGATGCGAGATGCCATTTCTCCAAGGGCAACAGAATCTGCGTGGTAATCAAAAATACTTTGAAATCCGGTTCCTCTAATTGAATGCTGCATTGCCCTGACTCGACAAGCTTCATGAATCAATATGTCAGCTCCCGTTGCAAGCTGAGCCACCTCATCACATACGCGAGTATCACCAGAGATCACGATTGCGCCATCTGGGGTATCAACTCGGTAGGCCACTGCATCGGGAACTGGCTCATGGTGAACTGCGACAGCACTTACCCTCACGCTGTTATCGGGAGAGGTCCACACCTGCTGTATCGCTGGGCTTGGGGTAAAGGGATTTATGGTGAACTTTGGCGGGGTTTTTTGAACATGTTCCACCCGTAAGGCGATGTCAATTTCAAAAGGATCAAGCATGTGTTTGACGAATGCCTCTGGCGTTCCTTTTGGGCAGACAATTTCAAGTGGCTGAGCGGGGTGCAATGTCTGTTGAATCCAGCGCGTCATCACAACGTCAGCTAGATCAATTACATGGTCACTGTGTACGTGAGTTAAAAATATTGCTGAAAGTTGATGGAGTGAAGTTTTGTTTTCGCTGAGCCGAATGACTGTGCCTCGACCTGCGTCAAACTGCAAAAAAATTTCATCATGTCTTATGCAAACCCCTGCTCCGGCGCGACCGGGAGATGGATGTGGGACTCCAGTGCCGGTGAGTGTCGCAAATGTGGTCATGTCGATTCGAACCTAAATGCAACGGTTAGTGATTGAACCCACACCAGCAAGAGTAGTTACGACCGTGTCCCCCGACTTTAGGAAAACAGGTGGCTTCCGAGAAACTCCGACACCGCCAGGAGTTCCCGTAAAAATAACGTCTCCAGGAAGAAGTTCAACAATGGATGAGAGATAGTGAATGATGTCTGAAACTGGAAAAATCAAATCGCCTGTCGTGGAGTTTTGCATTTCTTCTCCATTTACCGTGCACAAAATTGCTAGTTCCTCTTTATTGGGTATTTCATCTGGTGTTGTTAACCAAGGGCCAAAAGGGGAATATCCACGTTTGCTTTTCCCAAGTCCAAACTGAGGTGGAACACTTGCAAATTGAACTCCTCGATCGGAAATATCCTGTCCGGGACATACCCCCGCAATATGACTCCAAGCATTTTCAGTCGCAATATCTCTGCCTGGTTTTGCAATTACAACAACTAATTCCGACTCAAAATCGACCGTACTGCTATCTATGGGAATATCACCGTTGGGTGAATTTACGGAGGAAAGAAACTTGGGGAACGTGAGAGGAGTTTTTGGGATATCCATTCCCGACTCAAGAGCATGCGAGCGGTAGTTCAACCCGATGCCAAACATTTGCGGCGGACGAGGGGATGGAGCATCAAGTTCTGACGGGATACATGGGATGTTGTAGTTATGTTTTTGCTTTGCTAGAGCTTGAACTTGATCCCAAACAGAAAAGCAATAGTTCGGGTCAGACGAAATAGTGCCTCCAGAAATTGTTTCAATATCTGCAAGGGCGGAGCAATCTGATGAAACCAGATGAGCCCGACCCCGTAAAACTGCAAACTTCATAGTGCCCCCTTGACTTTGTGGGAAGGTTTTACTACTTTGAATGTTAGTCAATTGACTAACTCGATGTCCATCTTGCAAAGGGGGTTTGTGAGTACTCGAATTTCGCCCACCAGTTTTGGCCATGTTGTTTTACGAACAAGGCGTTTTCAGGAGATGATCAGTTGGTGGTGCACCTTCCTTGGCGGAGACGTGCGCATGAAGACTGATTACATGGCTTTCCTGAAATTTGATGAAGAGCATCATCGTCTAGCGATTATTGGATTGCCGCACTTTAGCGACACGATTGAGGATGCAGTCGGTGTCGATCATTTTGCATTTAATTTTGCGAATTTAGATGATCTATTTGGGAAATACGACGAAATGTGCGCGATAGGAAGCCCGCCCTATTGGACAATAAACCACGGAATGACTCTTTCCGCGTATTACAAAGATCCAGATGGAAATCAAGTAGAAACGCAGGTTGACACTATGACCGCTGAACAAGCTGATGTTTTTATGCGATCACCAGAGTTTCACTCTAATCCAATTGGCACGAACGTTGATTTTCCGCGACTGGTTGCAAAGTATCGTGCGGGAGCTTCGGCTGAATCAATACTTGATTTTTCTTTAGCCGGAAAGCATTAATGCAAACTTTGTCTGCTGATGAAAAGTTAGTCAGAGCCGCAGGTGATTTGCTTGTAGAGATTGGTCCAGCTGCTTCAACTGTTCGAAAGATTGCGGAAAAGGCAAGCGTCAATCATGGTTTGGTGCATCATTACTTTCGAAGTAAAGATTTGTTACTTCGAGCAGCGATGATTCAACTTCTTGAAGAACACCGTGATTTTGTTAAGGCTGAGTCAAACGGAGAATTGACACCTCCACCAATGCTCTTGCTCAAACAGCGTCGATATCTTCGCGCTGTAGCTCACTGTGTTCTTGACGGACAATTGGATCTTGCGCTACTTGAAATTACGGAAGGTTTATCTGTTCCACAGTCAGCACTCCAACAGTTTGCGGCAAATCATGGTGGCAAAATCACCTTTGAGATGAAGTCTCAAACGTGTGCGGCGATGGCATTGGAGATGGGTTGGGTGTTGCTTGAGCCATTCATATTTGCGGTTTCCGGTATTGAAGAACATGAAATCGGTGACGCGCGTAATGCTGCGATTGAACTACGGCGCAAAATGGTTGGAAAGTTAACTGTGTGAGTGAGCGATTCCCGGTTGCGATCGTTGGGGGTGGGCCAGTTGGATTGACCATGAGTATCGCTCTCTCGGTTCGCGGTGTTAAAAACATCGTTCTAGAAAGACAGCCGCATGTGTATCCCTTGCCTCGTGCAATCGTCATGGATGCAGAAATTCATCGAACTCTCAAAGATCTTGGAATTGGTGATGGTCTTACAAATCTGCTTTCACCTATGACACGAGCAGATTTTGTTGATGCGAACGGCAATGAACTACTAGGAATCGATGTTTCGAGTCTTGAATTATTTGGACTTCCTGCTGTGAGTTGCCACTATCAACCACAGCTCGATAATTATTTACTTAGTCAAGCCAGAGAATTGGGTGCGGTGATTCGCAATGATTGTGAAGTACAAGGTTTTGAGCAGAACAAGCAATTGGTATCTCTTCAAACAAGTTCAAATGGCTCAATAGTTGCCGATTTCGTCGTCGCATGCGATGGTGCGTCTAGCTCGATGCGAAAGCAATTGGGAATTTCACTGGTTGACTTATCTTTTGATCAAGACTGGCTTGTTGTTGATCTGGAATTAACTTCATCTGGTAAAAAAATACTGCCAGATGCAACAAGGCAGATCTGCGACCCCAAACGTCCTGTGACTCTTGTTCGTGGACATAGAGACTTTTACCGATTTGAATTTCAGTTGCAGCCTGAGGAGAATCCAGCGGAAGTTAGCAATGAGGATCAAGTATGGAAGCTTTTATCTCCATGGCTTTCGAAAATTGATGCGAAACTTATAAGGTTCGCTGCGTATCGATTCCACGGTGTTGTCGCGAGTGCTGCGAGAAAGGAAAGAGTTTTCCTTGCAGGAGATTCTGCTCATCAGATGCCACCCTTCATGGGGCAAGGTCTAAACACTGGAATGCGAGATGCTTTTAATCTGTCATGGAAGATTGCATATGTCTTGCAGAATCGGGCAAATGAATCTTTGCTTGACACGTATGAAATTGAAAGAATGCCGCACGCTAGAAGCACGGTGATGCACTCGATTGATACGGGTCGACTCATTGACCAATTCGCAGGCCGGCAAAGCCATGGAATGGATGCTTCTGCCGGTTATGGCGGTGCCAGGCCTCGTCCACTATTGGGAGAAAGTGGGCTAGTTGGTTCACGGGATGGCTGTGGTGAAATGTGGTCACAACTTTCAAAAATGGATGGTTCATTTATGAAAAAGTCTGCCTTTGCCGTTGTTGGTCCGGCACCAATTGGTCGCAATCTCTTTTTTGGAAACGTGAAAATTGAGGAATCAATCTTGCCAGAAGTAGAAAAGTATTTCATCCTTCGACCTGATGGTTATGTTGCAGCAGTATGCGACAGCAATGGAGATGTGGTCGAGTGGTTTAGTCAGGCGAATGGAGATTTTGCCTCCACGTGAAATCACCAACCGCGTAAGTCAATTGCCCAGCGGTCAACAATGTCTTCGCCGTTCATGACCCATGCGGCATCGTGTTGAGCAACGGTTGGGTCAACGTGTGCAGGGATAACGCGAATGCGTGTGCCAACTTTTGGCGGAGCACCCTCGGTAGGTGAGAACGTGGTGTGTTCGTCGGAACAGAACCAGACCGAGTGGCCATCGATAGATGGATTGCCGTGATCCATGCCAAGCGACTTCAGGCCAACATCAATCACCGCCCACTTTTGGTTAGACGAGATAACAGTGCCGACAACAAATACTGCTTGAGCAAAAGGCAAACCAAGTTGTGCGTACTGCGTGTCCATCAAAGAATATGAACCTGCTTGTATCTCGGTGACACCGGTGTTGTTGTGTAGGTCGAATGTGCCGGTTCCTCCAGCAGAAATAATGTCGCCGCCAACATCGCTTGCTGCGGAGCGCAGCAACGCCATGCACGCTTCAACTTTTGCAAGACGTTCGCTGTGTTCGGCAACCATCATGAGGTGACCTTCATAACCCATTACGCCGCGAACAGTTTTTCCAAGCGTACGTGCTTTGTCTGCAAGTGAACCAGCGAGTTCTGGTGCAATGCCACAGCGGGGTAGTCCAACATTGACATCAATGAGCACATGTTGAATTCCTGCAGCATGAGCAGCCTGCAAAGTTTCTTCAGAATCTATTGCCACGGTTATGAGTGCACTGTCTTGCAGCGCCGACATTTCTTGTAAACGAGTGGCATCGACACTTTCGTTTGCAAGCAGCAGGTCTTCTCCAACACCTGCTTTCACCATGCCCACAACTTCGCGCGGTGTTGCGCAGGTGAATGTGGTGTGTCCGGCACGAACTTGCTCGCGAGCAAGCGATGTGCATTTCGTTGCCTTCATATGGGGTCGCAAACGTGTGCCAGGTATTGCAGCCGCCATGGTGGCAATGTTTTGTCGCGCAATAGCGCCGTCAATCACGAGCGCTGGGGTTTGCACCTCAGATATGCGCACTGGTTGAGAACTCACAGTGCCGACGGAGAGACTCGAACTCTCACTGACAGCATCCTAAGTGCTGTGCCTCTGCCATTGGGCTACGTCGGCTAATCGCGATAAGGGTAGTGGCAAGGGGGTCGTTTCTTGACACAATGTAAAGCGTGACTTCAACATTGACTTCCTCTCAAGACTCAGATGCCCTTGCTAGCCAACTTGGCCTAGCCGACACCGTCGTTGATGAAGGGGCCTTAGCGGAAAGCATTCGCAAGTGTGCTGCCAACAATGTGGTGCTGCCTACATTCGCCCAATTGGCTAACCCAACCCTCATCCCGTCGGATATTGCAGCGGGAGCCGACAAGAATTCTCCAGATTCGCGCAACTTGTTCCGAGTGCATTGGTTCAACGACATGGCTGGGAATCGCGTGAATGTTCCCGATCATGTGGTGTTGCCAAAGTCGTTGACTGGAGTTGACAGTCCAATTGTGGTGATGTTTGGTGATCGCTTCCCAATGATCACTGCACACAAAGTGTTGGCTGCGTACTCATGTTTGGCACCGCGCGTCATTACCGGCCAATTCAATCCGTCAACTCAGCGAGCAGTGTGGCCATCAACCGGTAACTATGCGCGCGGTGGCGTAGCAATTAGCAAGATCATGGGCGCTCGTGGAGTTGCCGTGTTGCCAGCAGGAATGTCGCAAGAGCGCTTCGACTGGCTCGATCGTTGGACAAGCGACCCAAGCGACATCATTCGCACACCTGGCACCGAAAGCAACGTGAAGGAAATTTACGATGCGTGCAATGAAATGCAAAAAGATCCGAAGAATTTCATCTTCAATCAGTTTTGCGAGTTCGGAAATTACCTTGGTCACTACGAAGTAACGGGCACTGCGCTCTCAGCTGTGTACGAACATGTGGCTAAAGGCTTGAACCGACCAAACTTGCGACTTGCTGCATTCACCAGTGCGACTGGCTCTGCAGGAACGATTGGTGCGGGTGACCATTTGAAAGATAAGTACGGAACCAAGATCGTTGCCGTTGAAGCGCTTGAGTGCCCAACCATGCTTGAGAACGGTTTCGGCGAGCACAACATTCAAGGAATCGGCGACAAGCACATTCCTCTGATTCATAACGTGATGAACACCGACGTGATTGCTGCGGTTTCCGATCGCGTAACCGATGAACTCGATGTGCTGTTTAACACTTCTGCTGGTCGTGACTACTTGGTACAACGCAAGCACATCCCACAAGAAATAGTTGACGCCTTGCCACACTTTGGTTTCTCGGCTATCTGCAACACCATTGCCGCCATCAAGACAGCAAAACTGCTTGGCCTTGGTGCAGACGATGTGCTCATCACCATTGCCACCGACGGTGCAGACCTTTATCCGAGTGAGCGTGTGAAGACCCTGAAGAAGCGTTTTAACGACAACTTCACCGAAGTCGATGCGGCCGAAGTGTTTGCTGAACATTTGGGAACTGTGCAGACTGACTCCATGATTGATTGCACCGAGCGCGATCGCAACCGCATTTTCAACCTTGGTTATTACACATGGGTTGAGCAGCAGGGAACGCCGCTTTCGGTGTTTGAGGCACGCCGTTCGCAGTCTTTCTGGCAGAACTTGCGCAGTCACGTTCCAACATGGGACGCCATGATTACCGAGTTCAACGCACGCGTCGCAGCTACGAAGTAACCAGCAATGTCCACACTCACTCAACCGCAAGTTGGGTGGAAGTGTGCTGTGTGTGGCGAGCGTGTTGCAATTGGAACACCATTGTCGTGGCGTTGTCCAAACTCAAACGAGCACGACACCCATCATGTGTTGCAGATAGAACAACCAATTGCGCCACTGCGCAGCACGGGTGACGACAACCCATACATTGCATTTCGGAAGTATTTGGCTTGGGATGCATTTGCGGCAGCTCTTGGCATGTCTGATGATGCTCGAGCCTCGCTTATTCGTGAAGCCGATACCGCAGTGCAGCAAGTTGCTGGAACAGGGTTTCGATTTACTCCGTTTGCGCGCCACGATGCGCTGTCCGATGCGCTTGGGTTCAGCGCTAATGGTGGAGTGTGGGTGAAAGATGAAACACACGGTGTTGCTGGTTCGCATAAATCACGACATCTCTTCACCGAAATGTTGCACTTACTTGCGGCAGAGAAAACGGGCACTGCGCTGTGGTCAACGCCTGAGGCTCGTCCACCTCTTGCCATCGCGTCGTGTGGCAACGCAGCATTTGCTGCTTCCACACTGGCGAAAGCAATGCAGTGGCCAATTGAAGTGTTTGTTCCTGAAAACGCTGCAGCGGAGCTAACCGACTTGCTGCTTTCGGTTGGCGCCAACATTGTGCGCTGCCCGCGATTGCCAGACGATCCACCGGGAGATCCGTGTGTGCATCGTTTCCGTGAATCAGTTGCACGAGGTGCAATTCCCTTTGGCGTTCAAGGAACGGAGAATGCATGGTGTCTCGACGGTGGTCGCACCATTGGTTGGGAAATGGCCGACAGCATGGAGCGTGTCAGTGGACCACCGCTCGACAGGGTGTTCATGCAAGTTGGTGGCGGAGCTTTTGCTGCATGTGGAAGTGCTGGATTGTATGCGGGTGGCCTTCGACCGAAACTGCATGCGGTGCAAACTGAAGGTTGTGCACCGCTTGCTCGCGCATGGCAACTCGCGGTTGCAAGTGGTGGTGGAAAGAATGCGGGTCCACGTTGGTCTGAATGTATGTGGGCGTGGGAGACCGTGCAGTCGTCACTCGCCGATGGAATATTGGATGATGAAACATACGACTGGGTTGGTGTCTGCAACGCAATGGCAGATAGTGGTGGCTCTCCAGTTGTTGCCACCGAGCAGCACGTTGTCGACGCTTACGCACTTGCACACAAGGTGACATCAATTGATGTGAGCCCAACAGGCACGGCTGGTCTAGCTGGGCTTCTCGCTATTCGTGGCGAAATCGCCAATGACGAACGCGTTGTTGTGGTGTTTAGTGGTGTTCGGCGTCACTTCATGCCACTCCCTACTGCGCAATAGTGGGGTAGTAGTCTGATCGCCATGAGCAACAGCCCACTTCACTTGCCGAACATGCCATTTGCACAAGACGGCGGACCAGATTCGCAAAGCAACATTTTTCTTCGATTGCTGAAGAGCCGAGTCATCATGTTGGGTAGTGACGTGAACGACGATGTTGCAAATCAAATTTGTGCGCAGCTGTTGTTTCTTGAAGGCGAAGATCCAAAGGCTGATGTGTGGTTGTACATCAACAGCCCTGGTGGTTCAGTAACCGCAGGTATGGCAATTTACGACACCATGCAGTTCATCAGTTGCGACGTGGCAACCGTGTGCTTGGGTCTCGCAGCGTCAATGGGTCAGTTCTTGCTCACCGCAGGAACAGCAGGCAAGCGATACACATTGCCAAACGCGCGCATCATGATGCACCAGCCACTTGCTGGGCTTCGTGGTCAAGCTTCAGACATTGCAATTCAGGCTGAGCAGTTGCAGTACACCAAGAAGCGCATGGCTGAACTCATCGCATTCCACTCTGGTCAAAAGATCGAACAGATTCAGCAAGACTCAGAGCGCGATCGTTGGTTCACGCCAGATCAGGCAAAAGAATATGGTCTTGTCGACAAAGTGATCGTGAAGCGTGGCGAAATTCGCTGATTAAGTTACGGCGTTACTTGAACGCCGAGTGAAATATCAACACCACATGTAGCTTTCACCCATTCTGACGCGGCGTTTGCATTCGCCTCTGTTGCATAAGCCAAGTCGGCAACTTTTTGCACGCTCTCTGCGTCGTCTGCTTTCACCTTTGATGCAGCAATCATCAGTTCAGTCAGGGCATCCCAGTCTTGTTGCACTTCGAGTGGCGCAACTTTTTGCAGCCTGGTGAAATGTCCAACTGCTGCATTCACTTCTTCAACGGTTGCAGGCATTACAGAAATTCCTGGCATCTCTTTGGCAAGTTGGCGACAGAAGTTTGTTCCCGTGCGCGGAGTCTCGGCACACGCAGTGACCGTTACGAGCGCAATGAAAAGCAGTGGTGTGAGGCGACGCACACACACATTCTCACAGGATTAGGTGCAGAGATGGTGGCAAGTGAAATGTGCTTCCGAAAGCGCATGCACAGGCACACCTTGAGATATGTCATTTGTATCTATTCGTTCTGCAACGTTGCTCGGAGTGCAGGGCGCCCCCGTAGATATCGAAATTCATTTAGGTATGGGGCTGCCGGGGTTCACCATTGTTGGACAACCCGACGAAGCGTGCCGCGAATCACGCGACAGAGTGCGTGCTGCGTTGTTGTCGTGCGATTTGCCGTGGCCAAATAAGCGCATCACTGTCAATCTTGCCAATGGCGCTAACGAGCGCAAGGGCGGTGCGGGCTTAGACGTGGCAATTGCAATTGGTCTACTGGTGGTACAGGAAGTTCTCGCAGCAGAGTCGGTTGCGGAGTTTGCTTTTGTTGGCGAGCTCGGGCTCGATGGCTCGTTGCGCAGTGTGCCCGGTGTTGTCCCACTTGTCGCTTCGCTTGACGATCGAGTTGTGGTGGTGCCTCGTATTGCAGAACGTGAGGCACTTGTTGCTTCGCGTCGTGCAATTCGTTCGGTATCTAACCTTGCCGAGTTGGTTCGTTGCATTCGACAAGAAGAACCGTGGCAACAACCGGCAAGTAACAGTATTGAGCAAACTCCGCACAACACTGCTGACATGGCCGACGTGCGTGGGCAAAGCGCTGCGCGCCACGCGTGCGAAATTGCAGCAGCCGGTGCGCACCACATGCTGCTCGTTGGTCCGCCGGGTGCGGGCAAGTCCATGCTCGCGCAACGGCTTGTTGGAATATTGCCAAACCTGGCCACGCAAGATGCCGTAGTCACCACCATCGTTCACTCGGCTGCACATATTGCATTACCAGCAAATGGGCTAGTGAGTAGACCGCCATTGCGAGCACCGCATCATTCCACCTCACTGGTTGCCATGGTGGGTGGCGGAACGTCATCGCTTCGTCCCGGTGAAATTTCCCTCGCTACGAATGGCGTTCTGTTTTTGGACGAACTCGGTGAATTCGCGCCAAGTGTTCTGGATGCATTGCGTCAGCCATTAGAGGAGGGAGTTGTTCGCGTTGCTCGCGCAAAGTCTTCCGTTCAGCTGCCGGCAAAGTTTTTGTTAGTCGCTGCAACTAATCCGTGTCCGTGTGGCGAAGGAACTCCTGGTCTTTGTGTGTGCGACGATCGCGCCAAGCAGAAATATTTGCGTCGATTCTCGGGTCCGCTGCTTGACCGATTTGACTTACGTGTAGCGGTAACTCGTCCTCATGTTGATGAATTACTTGCAGCGAAGCCTGCTGAATCAAGCAAGGACATTGCTTTACGGGTTGCAACTGCCCGCGAGCTTGCAATCAGTAGAAACGGTTGTCTTAATTCGGCGCTCTCTGCCGATGAACTTGAGAAGTGCGCTCCACTTTCTCCAGCAGCTGCATCTTTGCTTCGGCATCACGTGGAGCGTGGTCGATTGTCTGGTCGCGGTTACCACCGCATTCGTCGGGTGGCGCGCACCGTTTCTGACTTGCGCGATCAGGCTGAATGTATCGATGAAGTGCACGTTGCAGTTGCTCTTGCGCTTCGAGTTGGAGTGCAGCCACAGTTTTCCGGAGACAGGGTGGTGCAACCATGATGTCGCTCGACGACGAGCGAGTGGTCGCCGCAGTACTTGCAACCAAGCCAACTTTGACTAGTCGCAAGTTGTCGCAACTGTTGTTCCAGCAAACCCCAAGTGAAGTTGCGCTCACACTTGGCATCAACCAGCCCACGATGCAGGAGTGCGAGCGCATGGCAAAGCGACTTGAGCTCACAGCAATGTCGGTTACGTACGTGGGAGCACCAGATTTCCCGAGCATGTTGCAATACGATCCAACTCGCAGCCCGGTGTTGTTTTTTCGCGGCAATCTAGAGGCGCTTAATCAACGTCGTGTTGGCATTGTCGGTACGCGTTCTGCAACCGCAGCAGGCCGATACATGGCATCACACATTTCGTTTGACCTTGCCGAACAAGGGATTGCAACAGTGTCTGGTCTAGCTCGCGGCATCGACGCATGGGCACATAAAGGCGTGTCGGTTGCATACTCGCGCGCAAGCGATCGCTCTTGTCTGGGTATTCCCATTGGGGTAGTGGCGTCTGGTCTCGACGTGGTGTATCCAAAAGAAAACATAGAACTGTGGAACTTTGTTTCTGAACACGGGTTACTGCTCAGTGAGTCGCCCCCAGGCACTTCTCCCGAGCCTTATCGATTCCCGTTGCGCAATCGAGTGCTTGCAGCATTGTCTGAAGTGGTTGTTGTCGTTGAGTCGCGGGCAACTGGTGGCTCCATGATCACGGTTGAAGAAGCACAGAAGCGCGACATCACGGTGATGGCCGTACCTGGTTCGCCCCGCAACACTTCTTCGGCCGGAACAAATTTGTTATTGCAGCAGGGGTGTGCACCGGTGGTGTCTGTAGACGATGTGTTGGTAGCACTAGGGCTCGATACGCGCCGAGTGCACCCTCCGCTGTACGACGATCGAAGTTCGTTATTGCCAGATGATGCTGCACTTGCTTGTGCAATGGCCGGCGACGCGCTCACGCTGGATCAACTGGTGCTGCGAACGCGACGCGATGTTGTCGACATTGCTTTTGCGTTAGGGCGTATGGAGTCAATGGGTTGGGTGGTGAACAACGGCGGTTGGTGGGAGGTGCTCGGTGCGCAAACACCAGCGGGGTACGGTGGAATTCATGGAGGCAGCCACCGCTTGGGAGATTGACGATTTTGCAACGTCTCTTACTGCTGCGTCTGCAAACACCATTTCTGCATATGTAAGCGACATCTCACAATTCGCAATCTGGGTGGAGCGCCAGTCCATAGACGACCCTCGTAAGGTCACCAAAGATGTCGTGCGGCAATACATCGGATTTCTCACCACCATGAAAATGGCAAAGCGCAGTGTTGGTAGGAAAGTTGCTGCCCTGCGCAAATATTTTGCGTGGCTGGTGCGCGATCACAAAATTGATGTTGACCCAACGGCTGGTGTGCGAACGCCTACTGACACGGGCAGGCTTCCGAAGGTGCTTACGAATGAGCAGTTGAATGCTCTCTTGCATGCTGCAAACGATGACGACCCAGACTGGAAGAAAGCTCGCGATACCGCAATTATTGAATTGCTGTACGGAAGTGGATTGCGCGTGAGCGAACTGTGTTCACTCGATGTAGACAGCGTGAATGTGAAACAGCAAGCAGTCATCGTCACGGGTAAGGGAAATAAGCAGCGTCGAGTTCCTGTGAGCGAACCATCGCTTGTTGCTCTCACAGCGTGGTCGTTGCTCCGATCAGAAGTGACAGCAGACAAAACCGAGGTGGCGTTGTTTGTGAATGGTCGTGGTGGTCGACTTGGCACGCGAGATGTGCGTCGGATCATTGATGCGCGATCGCTTGCACCAACGCATCCTCACGCACTGCGTCACACATTTGCGACGCATTTGCTCGATAACGGGGCTGACTTGCGGGCAGTCCAAGAACTGTTGGGGCATAGTGACGTAGCAACCACTCAGCGATATACGCATGTGAGCAAAGAACGGCTGAAGTCTGCCTACGGGGTATCTCATCCGCGGGCATAATTACAGGGCATGAATGCTCTGCCCGTTCGCCTAACTATTGAGGATGCTTGGCAGCAGTGGCACGACGGTAAAGACCCCATTGCGCGTGAGTGGTTAGTTGTTCACTACGCATCACTCATTAAGTTCGTTGCGGGTCGTCTTGCAGCAGGTTTGCCAAAACGTGTGGACACCGGAGATTTGGTTTCGGCAGGTGTGTTCGGACTTATGAATGCCATCGACCGGTATGACCCAACGCAAGGCGCAAAGTTTGAGACGTATGCAATTCCAAGAATTCGCGGTGCCATTCTTGACAGTTTGCGCGCGCTCGACTGGGTTCCGCGCAGCGTTCGTTCAAAGTCGCGTTCGGTTGAACAAGCAATGTCTGCTCTTGAACACGAGCTTGGTCGCTCACCGACTGAAGAGGAAATTGCTGCCAAGTTAGAGATCTCCGATTCCGATTTTCAGAAATGGCTGTCCGACATTGCAGCAGGCTCTGTTGGTCCGCTTGATCACGTTGTTGCCGACAACACGGCAACAGCCACACATTCAGACATGCATCGTGCAACCAGCCCAGACGCAGTCGTTGAAGCCGACGAAACGCGCAAAATCATGCGTCAAGAAATGAAAAAGCTTCCAGAGAAAGAACGAACTGTTCTTGTGTTGTATTACGAAGAGAATCTCACACTTGCCGAAATTGGCGATGTACTCGGTGTAACCGAAAGCAGAGTGTCACAGATTCATACGAAGGCGGTACTGCAATTGCGGTCACGACTTCGTGCCGCCGAAATTGATTGAGTTCGTTGCTGCGCTGTGCGCGCTTATGTTGCCAACACAGTTTGTGGTTACCGATTCGTTTCGCCCACCGGCTTGTACGTGGTGCGCAGGTAATCGTGGAATCGAATACGCCACGCCACCCCGAGCCCCCGTGCATTCCGCAGCGAGCGGGGAGGTCACCTTTGTTGGGTCCGTGGCTGGAACGTTGTATGTAGTGGTCCGCTCCACGAACGGGGTGTTGGTCACCCACGGGCGCCTGGAAAGCTCGCAGGTCCGAGCAGGAGACCGCGTATTTGCGGGCTTTCGTATTGGAACCTCGAACGGTGGCTTGTACATCGGGGTGAGGCGACTTGGCACATATCTCGACCCAACGACCTGTGCGGCCTCATCCAATAACCCAAGCGGGCTAAGGCCCCGAGCCGTTTTGGTGCCGATACACTCACACGGGCCGTAATTCCGCGGTGCAGTACCAAATTCACATACTTGAGTTCCACCCTGTGGTCGTGAAAGCGCCGGGACTCAAGTTTCTTAACCACAGGAGAGGAGATAGTCATGGCAATCGTCAGCATGCGCCAAATGCTTGAGGCAGGCGTTCACTTCGGACACCAAACCCATCGTTGGAACCCACGAATGAAGCGATTCATTTTTGGTGAGCGCAACGGCATTTACATCATCGATCTTGAGCAGACGCTCGATCGCGTGGATGCGTCGTACAAGTTTGTTCGCGACATGGTCGCAAACGGCGGAAGCATCTTGTTCATCGGAACAAAGAAGCAAGCACAAGATCCAATTAAGTTTTTCGCAGACAAGTGCGGCATGCCGTACATCAATGAGCGTTGGTTGGGTGGAATGCTCACCAACTTCGACACCATTTCAAAGCGTGTTCAGAAGATGCAGGACTATGAGCGCATGCGCGACACCGGCGAATTTGAACTGATGCCAAAGAAGGAAGCCCTTCTCATCTCGCGTGAACTTGAGAAGTTGCAGAAGAACCTTTCCGGTATTCGCAACATGTCACGTCGTCCAACGGCAGTGTTCATTATCGACACGATGAAGGAAAGCATTGCAGTAACCGAAGCCAACAAGCTTGGACTTCCGGTAATCGCAGTGGTGGACACCAACGTGAACCCAGACCTCATCACGTTCCCAATCCCAGGTAACGATGACGCAATTCGCGCAAACGAATTGATGGCTCGCGTAATTTGCGAAGCAGTAATTGAAGGTCGATTCATTGCTGAAAAGACTTCGGGTCGTTCATCGGCACCTGCCGCTGCACCAGCACCACGTAGCGCAGAAGAGCAAGCAGCATTCGAAGCTCAGCAAGAAGCCGCCCGCAAGTCTGCAGCAGAAGCACAAGCACAGCGTGATGCACGTGTTGCATCCGCAACCGAAACAAAAGTTGAAGGCTGATCATGTCGTTTACCGCTAAAGACGTTGCTTCACTACGCGCCACAACAGGTGCGGGAATGATGGATTGCAAGAAGGCGCTTGAAGAAAATGGTGGAGACATCGAAGCGTCAAAGCAGTGGTTGCGTGAAAAGGGCCTTGCAGCAAGTGCAAAGCGTGACGATCGCGAAAGCGCACAGGGTGTTGTGGCTGTAAAAGTCACTGGCAATGTTGCTGCAATCGTGAAACTCAAGTGCGAAACCGACTTTGTTGCAGGCAGCGAGCAGTTCATTGCAGAAGCCGAAGCATTGGCCGATTTGGTCATTGCCAAGGGTGAAGCAGCAGTGGGCGAGCGCAATCAACAACTTGAAGACCTCAAGATCTTGCTCAAGGAAAAGATTGACCTTGGCGACGTGATTCGTTTCGAAGCTGCATCGGGCAATGTTCTCGACTTCTACTCACACATTCAAGGTGGTCGCGGTGTAAACGGCGTCATCGTTGAAATGTCCGGTGCAACGCAAGAGCTCGCGCACGACATTGCAGTGCATATTGCATTTGCTCGTCCGAAGTATTTGAAGAAGGACGATGTTCCAGCAGACGTCATTGCTGCCGAGCGCGCAACCCTTGAAACGGTTACACGCAACGAGGGCAAGCCAGAAGCAGCAATTGGCAAAATTGTGGATGGCCGCGTTCAGGGCTTCTTCAAAGACATTTGTTTGCTCGAACAGCCATACGCAAAGGACGACAAGCAGTCCGTTGCTCAGGTCATTGGCAAGTCCACCATCGTGCGTTATTCGCAGGTTGAGATCGGATAGTTGTAGATTTCGTACATGGCTGCACACCCAAAGGCTCGTTGGAATCGAATCGTTCTTAAGCTTTCAGGTGAGGCATTAGCCGAAAAATCTGGGTTCGGTCTCGACACTGATGTGTTGCATCAAGTTGCGACCGAACTGTACGAAACCAAACAAGAACTTGGCGTCGACATTGCGGTAGTCGTTGGTGGCGGAAACTTCTGGCGCGGCCTAAAAGGTGCTGGCCAAGGAATGGATCAAGCACAAGCCGACTACATGGGAATGCTGGCAACAGTCATGAACGGTCTTGCATTTCAAGATGCGCTCGAACGAGTTGGTCAACAGTCACGTGTGATGTCTGCAGTTGAAATGCCAAAAGTTGCTGAGCCGTACATTCGTCGTCGCGCAGAGCGTCACATGGAAAAAGGGCGAATCGTTATCTTGGCGGGTGGCACGGGTAACCCATTCTTTACGACCGATACGGCAGCTGCATTGCGAGCTGCGGAAATTTCGGCACAAGTGATTTTGAAGGGCACACACTCTGGCGTTGATGGTGTGTATACAGCAGATCCAAAAATTGATAAGACGGCCACCAAGTATTCAAATATTTCGTATCTCGAGGTCATTAACAAGGGTCTAAAAGTCATGGACAGCACGGCAATTACGTTCTGTCGTGACAACAACTTGCCAATCGTGGTATTCAACCTATTGCAGCGCGGAAACGTGAAGTCCATACTCATGGGTGAAGAAATAGGTACGCTGGTCGAGTGATTGAAGAGACTCTGCTGGACGCCATGGACAAAATGGCAAGAGCCTGTGACCACGTCCAGTCCCAGTTTTTAGGTGTCCGTACAGGCCGGGCAAACGCTTCCCTTGTTGAGCGCATTCCCGTGGAGTACTACGGAGCAACCGTTCCTTTGCAGCAGTTGGCAACCTTTCAGGTGCCAGAGGCGCGAATGCTGATCATTAAGCCTCATGACCGCGGATCAATTGCCGCAATTGAAAAGGGCATTCAAGCCAGTGATCTTGGGGTCTCCCCAGGAAACGATGGCGTGGTTATTCGTTTGTCGTTTCCCATGCTGACCGAAGAGCGTCGCAAGGAATACGTGAAGGTTGTGAAGAATATGGCCGAAGATGGTCGTATCGCGTTGCGTAACGTTCGTCGAGATGCGCGAAAAGTTCTGGAGACTGCAGAAAAAGATGGTGACATCTCTAAAGACGAACTAGATCGCGCCGAAAAAGAACTCGACAAGCTCACGCAAGAGCATGTCGACCAAATTGAAAAAGCATTTGTGCGTAAGGAACAAGAACTACTCGAAGTGTAAGGAGATCACTCATGGCTAATGACAATTACGGAAGCGATAACACGAACGATCCAACGATTGACTTTGGCGACGAGTTCGGAGTAGTTCGTTTTGGAAGTGACGACGACAGTGGTCCGGCGCTTTCCTTTGGCGGCAACGAGACCGAGCAACTTCCGCATTGGACCGAACCAGCAACTGGTGAGATTCCACGTTTCATGAAGCAAGACACCGAGGCTGCTCGTCGTCCGGCTGCAGAGATTGATGATGAAACTGATGTGTGGTCGGCATACAACGAGCCATCAACTGGTGCTCGCCGTCCGCCAGTAGACCTCACCGGCGGTTCACGCCGTTTCGAAACCACAACGCCGCCACCGGTTGAGCGTCCTCGCCGTGAAGGTCGCATTGTGATTGGTACTGACCCAACAGGAGAAACTCGTCGACCTGCTGCTCCACGTGATGCATCGGGAGCGCAAACTCGTCCAACTCAAGTCACTCGAGCAGGCCGTCCAACTCAAGGCGGTCGTCCAGTTGGTGGCCGACCAGGCGGAACTGGTTCCATTTCGCGTCCACCAGTTGGCGGTCGCGACTTGCCAACGGCAACGGCGGTTGGTGCGTTGTTGCTCGCTGCATTCATCGGCGCGTTGTTGCTCAGCCCAGCAGCAGTCATGATCATCGTCTTGGCTGCAATTGGTTTGGCTGCATTTGAGTTCTTTACCCAAATCACTCAGGCTGGCTACCGACCAATTTCCATTATTGGAATTGTTGGTTGCGTTGCATCACCTGCAGTTGCGTATTGGAAAGGTGACTCGGCAATACCGCTTGTATTGATGTTTGCCTTTGTTGCAACTTCGTTGGTGTTTGTCAGTGGCGACAGCGTTGAATCTGGACCAGTTCCAAACAGTGCTGCAACCATGATTGCGCTGTTGTGGATCGGTCTTTTGGGCTCATACGCAGGTCTCATCCTTCGCTGGTCAACACTTGGTGACGCATTCGCACATCGCGGAACCGACACTTTGTTCATCATTGTTGCTGGTGTCGTTGCCAACGACATTGCCGCATATTTCGTCGGCACCGCAATTGGTCGTCAGCCGTTGCGCGAATGGATCAGCCCAAAGAAGTCGGTGGAAGGTGTAATCGGTGGAACCATCGGAACATTTGTCATCGTGGTGCTTGTCGGAATGCAGAGCACAACCTGGAGCACATTTGGCTCTTGGATTCTGCTGGCACTGGTGATCAGCATTATGGCCCCTCTTGGAGATCTCACCGAGTCGATGTTTAAGCGCAACCTTGACATCAAAGATTTTGGAACATTGTTGAGTGGACACGGCGGTGCGCTTGATCGCTTCGACAGCATGTTGTTTGTGTTGCCAGCCGTGTATTACCTCGGCATGGTTATCACGCCTTGGGCATAACTCGAGTAGCAATTGCCGGTTCGACCGGTTCTATTGGCACGCAAACGCTTGACTACATCGCGCAAAGCGAAGGCCAATTTGAAATCGTTGGCCTAGGAGTTGGCACGTCTGCGCAAGCCGTGATTGCACAAGCGCAACAATGGAAGCCAAAAGTGGTTGCTGTTGCAGATGAATCTGCGCGAAAAGAAGTTGCGCAAGCTTTGCCTGGAGTTGAAGTAGTCGCTGACCAATCGGCGCTTGCCGAACTTGCCGATGTGGTGGTGAATGGTGTGGTCGGTTTTGCGGGCTTGTCAGTCACCATGTCTACACTTCAGCGAGGAAAACGGCTTGCGCTTGCAAACAAGGAAAGTCTCATTGCCGCAGGCCCAGTTGTGCAACCGCTTCGCAAGATTCCAGGGGCAGACATTGTTCCAGTGGATAGTGAGCACTGCGCAATCCATCAATGCTTAAGAAGTTCTATTGATAGTGGTCGCGAGGTCAATCGCTTATTGCTTACAGCAAGTGGTGGTCCGTTTCGAGGTCGCTCGAAAGAGTCGCTCGCCACGGTGACAGTGCAAGAAGCACTGAAGCACCCAACATGGTCAATGGGTCCAAAGATCACAGTCGATTCTTCAACCTTGATGAATAAAGGGCTTGAGGTCATTGAGGCGCACGAGTTGTTTGGCACCGATTTCGACAACATCGACGTTGTCGTGCATCCACAGTCAGTGGTGCATTCAATGGTGGAATTCAATGACGGGGCAGTGATTGCACAACTGTCGATGCCCGATATGCGTCTGCCGATTGCATATGCCTTGAGCTACCCGCATCGCGCAAATGTGCCGTTTGGATCAATCGATTGGTCATTGCTTGCACGACTTGATTTTGAAGTCCCTGACACGCAGACTTTTACTTGCCTGAACCTTGCATACCAAGCAGGACGCGCGGGCGGAACCGCACCAGCGTGGCTGAGCGCGGCAAACGAAGTTGCAGTGGAGGCGTTTCTGAACGGTCAAATCATGTGGTCAAGGATCCCTGAAGTGATTGATGCAACGATGCAGCAACACGACGGTCTTGTGCCAACAATTGTTGAGGACATTTTGCATGCTGATGCATTAGCGCGACGATTTGCGCTGCAAGTGTTGTCTGCATGAGCAACGTCTATCGCAAATTTCGCGGGCAAATGGCTGCCGGTGGAGACACTCAGGATCTAGCTGAAGAGTCGGGCGGCAAAAACGGAGCGCTCTCGTTAGCACTGCTTGCAGTGTTTTTTGTTTGGTTGGGTATGAACAACCCGTGGATGTTGGTCTTCGTTATTGGACTCATCGTTTCGATCTTTCTTCACGAGTTTGGTCATTACTGGACTGCACGCAAAACGGGCATGAAGGTGACGCAGTTTTACATGGGATTCGGTCCGCGCCTATGGAGCAGGAAGCGTGGCGAACTTGAATACGGTGTTCGCGCTATTCCACTTGGTGCTTTTGTTCGCATCATTGGCATGAGCAACTTGGACGATTGCGATCCTGCAGACGAAGACCGTTCATATCGCTCGAAGTCTTATCCGCGTCGATTGCTTGTCATCACTGCTGGTTCGCTCATGCATATGGTCATCGCCTTGACATTGTTTATCGGTGTGTATGCGGCTGCTGGTCGATTGGGTGAAACGGGGAGTGTGCGCATTGTGTACGCGCCTGTCAGTGGTTCTCCTGCAGCAGAAATCGGCCTGCGTGAAGGTGACGTGATTTCGGCAATCGATGGGCAGACATTGAAGTCGCGGGAAGATCTCGTTACCGCAATCACCAGCAATGCACCGGGCGATGTGATTGCGATTGACATTGAGCGTGATGGAGTGCCGCAATCTTTTGATGCAACCTTGGCAGCCAACCCGACCGACGCAACGCGTGGCTATTTGGGTGTTGGCACCGAGTCAATGGACTACATCAAACAGTCGGTGCCGAGTGCATTCGTGTATGCGGTACGAGACGGCGCGCAGGCAATTGTTGGTTCGGTAAAGGCGCTTCCGCAGATATTCAATCCAGCAAATGCCATTAACAGTCTTCGTGACTCTGTGGCAGATCCGGCAACGCGACCAAGCACGATTGTCGGAGCAAGTCAGGTTGGCGGTGAGGCAGGTGAGCGCGACGGCCTGAAGGGTGTGCTCATGATGCTCGCGTATGTCAACGTGTTTGTTGGTGTCTTCAACATGTTTCCTTCGTTGCCATTTGACGGAGGTCACGCTGCAGTTGCAACCTACGAGAGACTGCGCAGCCGAAACGGCGTGCGATATCGGGCCGATTTCGGCAAGATGATTCCGCTTGCAACAGCTGTTGTTGTGCTGTTGATTGTGATTACTTTTGCTGGTTTGTATCTAGACATCACACAACCCTTCGGGTAGTGGCACACTGGTAACCATGAGTTTTGAGCGCCGCCAGACGAAGCAGATTCATGTAGGCAAGGTGGCGGTTGGTGGTGGAGCGCCGATCAGCGTCCAATCCATGACCACTACGAAAACTTCAGACGTTGAAGGCACCCTTCAGCAGATCTATGCGCTGGCTGCCGCTGGCTGCGACATTGTTCGCTGCACATGTAACGAAATTGAAGCCGCGGAAGGACTCGCACAAATCGTTCCACGTTCGCCGGTGCCGATCATCGCCGACATTCATCATCAATACAAGATGGCGCTTGCAGCACTTGAGGCTGGCGTTCACGGTTTGCGATTGAACCCTGGAAACATTCGCAAACCAGAACACATCAAAGCAGTGGCAATGGAAGCGCGTGATCGCAATGTGCCAATTCGTATTGGTGTCAACGGCGGCTCACTTGACCCTGCGTTGTATGAAAAGCATGGCGGATTAACAGCCGAAGCAATGGTCGAGTCTGCATTGCAAGAAAT
>JACCDL010591850.1_pt1 | contig 22982 bp, 26 predicted proteins | sample 7441931 | NCBI WGS metagenome assembly JACCDL01 (sample SAMN15323437, study PRJNA562643) | freshwater metagenome | isolation source: river surface water | place: USA:Blue River Watershed | collected 2017-08-16 | reverse complement strand
GTATCCTTGAAGGCATCAGTCTCGATATTAAACCGGGTGAAATGATCGGTTTGGTGGGTCACAGTGGTTCGGGTAAAAGTACGCTCGTCAATTTGATTTGCCGTTTTTACGATGTGAATGAAGGTGGAATTCATGTAGATGGCGTCGATGTGCGTCGCTATGCCGTGGCAGATTATCGTCGCCACATCGGATTAGTGTTGCAAGAGCCTTTCCTGTTTCACGGCACCATCGCAGAAAATATCGCCTACGGCAAACCTGATGCAACGCGTTCAGAAATTGTGGCTGCCGCTCGTGCTGCGCATGCCCATGAGTTTATTTTGCGTCTGCGTCATGGTTACGATTCTATTGTTGGCGAGCGCGGACAGGGTTTGTCCGGTGGTGAGCGTCAACGTATTTCGATTGCCCGTGCTTTGCTGATTAATCCGCGCATATTGATGCTGGATGAAGCGACCTCTAGTGTCGATACGGCCACCGAAAAAGAAATTCAAAAAGCGTTGGATAACTTGGTGCAAGGCCGTACCACGATTGCTATCGCTCACAGATTGTCAACCTTGCGTCGCGCTGATCGATTGGTAGTGCTTGATCGCGGTGAAATCGTCGAAGTTGGTTCACACGATCAGTTAATTGAAGCTCGTGGTCCCTATTGGCGCTTGTACGAAGCGCAAGCGCGCAATGTCGATACCGAAGACAAAGAACCACCACGACTGCATATTCCATTGACCAAGGTGACATCGTGATAGATGAGGATGGCGGCAAACCTTATCGCGCTGATGTGCATCGGCTGATGAAAGATGCGCACGGCAGTTTGGTGTTTATCGATGAGCTGGGTCATCACCATGTGGGTGTAATTCCTGTTCAAGCCTTTCCTATTGATTCACCCGGCGAGCATTTGTCTTTAGTGAGTACGGAAGGGCATGAGCTGGCATTTGTTCCTGCGTTATCTGATCTTGATGCGGAAACGCGCACGTTTGTTTTAGAAGAAATTGCTCAGCGCGAGTTCATCCCCGTGATAGAGCGATTGATTTCAGTGTCTACCTTTTCAACGCCTACCACCTGGTCGGTACGTACCGATCGCGGTATGAGTAGTTTTGTGTTGAAAGGCGAAGAAGATATACGTCGCTTACGCGGCAACGGGCTGTTAATCACTGATAGCCACGGCGTGACGTATCGCGTGTTGGATATGCGCGCCTTGGATCGTATGTCACGTCGATTACTCGACCGCTTTCTCTAACGATCTCTATAGATCTCCATAACGCCTTCTGTTCCTGTTGCAGGCAACTAAACCATAGCTCGACTCCCTAGCTACGGTTTGCCCTTAGCGCAATTAGTGTGAACTGGTGTCAGCGATTGCGTTGTCAGGATTCATAAAAATTGGACGTCCGTCGGGCGTGTTCAGTGGTATCAGCACTTCACGTTGGTTATCGTCGGTAAGTAATGCGCACAGCGTGTGATTCGATCGCAGCGTGCCATTCAGTTCGACTTCGAGGTCGGCAATCACTAATTCCACGCCAGTGAGAATTTGTTTAACTTTCATGTGGATCTCCCAGATAGGCTTTGACAGAGCGAACTGGCCGAATCATACCTTGTCTTGGTGTGAGTTCGTAGGATGGATCTCTAAGCTCTCCCGACTATAATCCCGCTGGTGTTAATTAAAAAAAATCTGCTGCTGCGTTGGCCCATTCCTGCGCTGCTCGTTTGGGCAGCTAGTTGGCTGCTTTTTTCATTTTTGCAGAGATCGAACTGGGATGTCTGGTGGGCGATAGCGGCGTGCGCATTGATGGGCGCGTTATCCAGTGTGCTGGCAAGTACACCGTGGCGACGGTTGGCGATTGCCGCCGGATTTCCTTTGTCTGTCTTGCTGTCAGGTGGAGCGTCTATCCCCGGTTGGGCATGGTTAATCCCCTTGGTGATTATCGCCTTGGTGTATCCCATGAATGCCTGGAGTGATGCGCCGCTGTTTCCTACTCCCGCAACGGCTTTATCCAATCTCGCTGAGCAGGTGCGCCTGCCTGAAGGCGCCAGCATTTTGGATGCGGGTTGCGGTCTGGGACATGGTTTGCGTGCGCTGCGCTCAGCTTATCCGCACGCCCGTCTAGCGGGTACGGAGTGGAGTTGGCCACTTCGCGTACTCACCGGTCTGCTGTGCCCTTGGGCCACGATTCGGCAGGGTGATATGTGGAAAGATGATTGGTCGTCGTATGACATGGTGTATTTGTTTCAGCGACCCGAGACCATGCCGCGCGCTGTCGCGAAAGCATCGGCTGAATTGAAGCCGGGAGGCTGGCTGGTGAGTCTGGAATTTCCGGCGCTTGAATTGCAGCCTTATGCACATGTCGAACCTGTCGCAGGCAAGCCGGTGTGGATTTATCAAGCGCCGTTTGTCGTTAAGTGAAACGGCATTTGCATTGCACACTAAGCGTCTACACAAACATACCGGCAAAGGTCACCACCGTGCCACCCATACCGAGCTTGAAGCGAGATATACCCGGCAAGTCATGCGTGTTGACGCCACCCATGTCTAGTGTCGTCATTCCACGCGCACGCAAAATCTCAAAGGCGCGCCACAGTATGAGTTTGTGTGCATTCGTTTCACGTCCTGTTTGATCAGCCCAGCCCATGTGATAGGTGGCGACGCGTCCGTGCAATAAAAACAGCATCGCGGCAATGCGTTTTTGCTGATGCTCTGCATGCAGTATCAACGCTGTTTGTTTGGTTGTTGTGCCTGCTTGTATGTAACGTTCGACAAAGGCTACCGGTAAGCCATGAAAAGATTTTTCCGCCCGCTGTGCCAGCTCGGCAGTGAGCAGCCATTTCACATACTCGGGTGCGACTTCGTCGTTGACGATCGTGATTCCCGATTTTTCTGCAGCGCCTAAACGATTGCGCCACCGTGCATCGAGTTCAGCGCGTAATTGTTCCCCAGAGCGAGTCAGATCAATGAACAAAGTAGAGTAACCTGTCATTACACGCATCAGTCGCGCTACGCTGGCATCAGTCGGATCGGTAATCTCGGGTGAAAACAACGCTAGACGCGGGCGCGGCAACGGCAAGCTGCGCTTAATGTGTTGGTAGATGCGTGCGCGAACATCAGCAGCTAAGGGTTTTAGCCACAGCGGGCCGCGGGTGCAGAGCGCGACACTTAATACAAAACCATAGCGGCGGCAGATAAACTGCGCCAGCGCGACCGTTTCACCGTCGAGAACTACTTCTGCCCGATGACAGGTGACACCAGGTACGGTGAGGCTAGTGCCATAGGCCCAGTCTTGCTGCAGGGCGCCGCCAGCCTCTGCATGCGCTTTATCCCATGCAGGTCGGTCAATGTGATTCCAGAGTATGTGCATCAATGGTTTGGTTTGTTTATGGCGTGGCTATAATCAAAAATCAAATCAAGAATCAAAAAAGGCAGCGCATGATAAAGCGTTTTTTCAATTCGACTCCCCGCGAACTCATACTCGGGCACGATATTCCCAGTCCGCGCCTAACGGGCATGGGTTGGTTGCTGATCTTGCTGTACCTTGGCGTACCGGCCATGGTGATTGGTGGTGTGCTTGATTTTATTCTGCAAATCATCACTGGCCAGTGCATGGGCGTTTGGTGTTTATTTTTAAAATAGCAATTCTATTGCGTGCAATGCCGCCGATCAGCGATAAGGGTGGCGCAATTCTTCACTTTGTTTCACAATTGCAATAATTACTTGGTAATCTGTCCGTTGCGGGCTTGAATTATCAGTACGTGTGTCGATATACAAATCGATACCCTGCGCCCGCATGGCGATGGCGTTTGAGGGCTAGCACAAGGAGAGGCAGATGTTATTTTTCGTGGGAATTGCCGTCGTTTTTGGCTGCGTTTTTGGTGGCTTTATTATGGCGGGCGGCAAAATGGCGCCAATTATTAAGGCCGCACCGGTTGAGGGCTTCATTATTGTGGGTTCCGCAATTGGCGCTCAGCTGATCGGAAATAGCATGGGCATTTTTAAAGGTGCCTTTGGCGGTATGGTCCGATGCATCAAAGGTCCGAAGTGGGCCCCACAGGATTATCTGGATTTGATTCTACTGGTGGGCAAACTTCTGAACGTGATGAAGAAAGAGGGCGCTGTGGCCCTTGAAGCTCACGTTGAAGGCCCCGATTCTTCTGCGATTTTTGGTGAATATCCCAAACTCGCCGCTGACCACTCCATCGTGCATATGATTTGCGATACTTTGCGTCTGGTCGTTATCGCGCAGGGTAATCTGGATGCGGATGCGGTCGATGATGTGATGAAAAACGCCATCAAGACCCACCATCATGATGAAATGAAATTCCAGGCAACCTTGGCATCCATTGCGGGCGCGTTGCCTGCGCTGGGTATCGTGGCCTGCGTTCTTGGTGTGGTTAAGACCATGGGCGCGATTGACCAGCCACCACCAGTTCTGGGTGGACTGATTGGTGGTGCGCTTGTAGGTACCTTCCTTGGGGTTTTCGTGGCCTACGGCGTGTTCGATCCTATGGCCAACCGTTTGGGTCAGATCATTGACGAAGAGGGCCAAGTCTACAAAGTCATCAACGAAATGATCGTAGGTACGCTCAAAGGTTATCCAGTGCCGCTGGTTATTGAAGGCGCACGTGGAGTGATTAGTCATCACAATCAACCCGGGTTTGCTGAAGTTTTTGACGGCTTGCGAGGAAAATAATCTCGACTCGTTTAGTCAGTTAAACATAAAAAAACCTGCCTTTATTGGCAGGTTTTTTTATGCGTCAGCTGCTTGAAAGCTACGCTCAAAATAAGTGTGGGATTGATTGTTAAATAGATATTCTTACTTAAAAAAAGAGTCAATACGATTGACCGAACAGCAAAATCCACCCAAACTCATCCCCTTTGTTGAAACCTTCGGTGGGTATTTGCGGAGCTGGATTTCAACAAGCTGCGGTTGAAATATTCAAAACAATAAAATGACGATTACAGTTTGCCAGAGTGCTACCAACACTGAAAACTAGCACCAGCCGCATGGTAGTGGCTGGTTTTTTTTCGTGTTGATTATCAGGCGATGGTTATTACAGGGGGAGTTGAAAAGGCAATGGGCGATTACACAAACATGTCCGCGTACTATGATTTGATCATGACGTCGGGTTATTACGATTACAAAAAAATTGTTGAAAATATCGTCAGGGATAATAGTTTTGACAGCGTGCTTGAGGTGGGTTGTGGCACCGGCTTAATACTCGAAGAACTTGGGCAACACCATCCGAGTACCGAGATTATGGGTGTGGATTTGACCGAGTCCATGTTGTCTATTGCATCCGAACGTCTGCAAAAATTTCCCAATATTTCTCTGTCTCTGCAAAACATAACGCAGTTTGATCTGAAAAAAACCTATGACCTCGCTTTCTCGTATGGTGGCGTTTGGTATTTTGTGATTGATGGTGATAACGAGCCTTTTTTAGTCAGTCATCTGTATGATGAAGAAGACAATCATCGCGGACTGGCACGCTTGTCGAATCATGTTAATTCCGGTGGCAAGCTGCTGCTTGGTATTCAAGGCCCGCATCACGATTATGAAAAGCCGGTATCGAATGGCATGATGTATTCGCAAAAAATCGAACCTGCGCAGCATGGCTTTATCAAGCACTATTATCTTGCTGATGATGCCGAAGTGGTGATGTCGCAAACGATTAACTACCGCACCTATAGCTGGGACGAAGCACGTGAACTACTGGGAACCTATGGTTTCCATCACGATAGTGATGTTGGGCAGTACAGTCATTTCATTTCCTTCCGTAAGGCCTGAGCTATCAATGAATGCAGCGAGTAAGAATGCAGCGCTAAAGCCGCGCCTGTTTTTTGTGGGGGTTGGCAACATGGGCAATCCCATGGCGGCCAACTTAGTCAAGGCTGGTTATGACGTCACCGTGTTTGACCGAGCCGTTGAGAAAACTACGAACCTAATTAAGCTCGGTGCGAAGACCGTCGCTAGTTTGGCTGAAGGTGCGTCGCAGGCGGATGTCGTACTGACGTCCCTACCTGGCCCGCCGCAAGTGCGCGAAGTGATGTTAGGTGAGGGAGGCTTAATTGCAGCACTTCGCACTGGCACTACGATTATTGATACCACCACTAGTGCGGTCGATTTGGTGAAGGAGTTAGTCGATACCTGCCAACAGCGCGGCATTGATTTTCTTGAAGCGCCGGTGACGAATGCAATTGATGCGGCGGCCGAAGGTCGGCTATCGATTTTTGTCGGTGGTGATATCGGCGTGTTTGAAAAACATCGACCGCTATTCGATGTATTAGGCACAAAAATTTTTCATGTGGGCGCACCAGGGAATGGCGCTACCATCAAGCTACTAACCAATTTATTATGGTTTGTCAGTGCTGCGGCGATTGGCGAAGGATTGATGCTCGGCGCTAAAGCGGGCGTGCCTTTGCCGATTGTGTGGGAAGCGATTAAATCGAGCGCAGGAAATAGCTGGGTGGCGGAACACGATGTGCCTTCGATTTTTGCTGGTAATTATGACCCTAGTTTTTCGTTGGCGTTGTGTTGCAAAGATCTTGGCTTGATAAATGACATTGCGCGCAGTCAGGGTTATGAACTCACCATGGGAAAATTTGTAGAATCCTTATTTCAGCAAGCCGCGCAAACTTACGGTGAATCCGCTGCTGAGCTGCATGTAGTGAAATTATTAGAAGATAGAGTAGGCATGTTATTGCGACCACCTCACGGTGAGCCGACGACCGTATCGAAATAAAATGAGTGCTATGGATTCATCCGTTAAGCCAATGACACGTCAATCCCAACTGATGGCCGAAGCTCATCAGCACATGCCTCAGGGCGTGGCTGAAAACTATCGCTATTGGGGTGATGATCGTACGGTATTCGTTGAGTCATCCAAAGGCTGCTGGTTAACCGATTGCGATGGCAAGCGTTACGTTGATTTTCGTCTAGGTTATGGCCCTATCATTTTGGGTTATCGCGATGAGCGCGTTGATCAGGCCGTGATTGAACAAATCACACAACGAGGAACTTTATCGGGTTTTGCGACCGAGCTCGATACGGAAGTCGTTAAACAAATCAAAGCGATGTGCCCCAATGTAGAGAAGATGCGATTCGCAAATTCGGGTACGGAGGCTGTGATGGGTGCTGTGCGTACAGCGCGTGGATACACCAAGCGCGATCGAGTGGTGATCGTTGAAGGTGGCTTTCACGGCTTGTATGACGAGATGATGTGGAAATCCGATATTGAACAGTGGGATCCAAAGGGCACTGTGCCACCGTCGGTGATTCCTTTTGGTGGCGGTATTCCTGCCACTGCGCGTAATTTGGTTGATCTGATTGTGCTTAACGACACCGAGATGCTTGAGGCGCTGTTTGCCAAACGCGGCGAGCAAATCGCTTGTGTGGTGTTAGAGCCCATCATTGGTAACGCCGGCAGTATCTCGGCCACGCAAGCGTGGTTACAACGATTACGTGATTTGTGCACCGAGTACGGCACGATGTTAATTATCGATGAAGTTAAAACCGGTTTTCGCGTCGCCAAAGGCGGTGCGCAAGAGCTGTACGGAATTTATGCCGATCTCACCAGTTACGCTAAAGCCATGGGTAATGGGTATCCCGTTGCGGCGTTTGGTGGTCGTGCTGAAGTGATGGATGTGGTGGGATCGAACCGCGGTGGTGTGGTGCATGGTGGCACCTATACCGGAAACTTAGTGGCCTTATCGGCTGCGCATGCGACGTTACAAATTTTATCCGACACTGATGCGCTAAACACCGTCAATCGGGTCGGCAATCAAATTCAAGATTTATTAGGACGTGTATTTACTGCTGCAGGTATTGAGTATGCCTTTGCGGGTCCACCCGCAATGCTCGGTATTCATTTCACACCGAATGTACCCACTAATTATCGTGATTGGCGTATCACCAACAGTGATCTCTACCGTGCGTTTGCCTGGAAATTGATTGATTACGGCGTGATGCTGGAACCGGATTCGCGCGAGCCTTGGTTTTTTTGCGAAGCGCATAGCGAAGTCGATTTGGCATGGCTGGAAGACGTTGCGACGCGTGCGATGAATGATGCTTGCGAAATGGCAGCGCAAGGCAAGCTCTAACACTACCTCGTCATTACCACTGCGTTGAGCAGTAAATGATCGCTGGGAAGCTTGCTGCCCACGCCCAAAAAAATCGATTCAGTCCAAAAAATCGAAAAACTAAAAAGTGAAACAGGGCGGCGATACCGCACCAGAGCATGGCCCACTGCGGCCCAGCCAATGCAAGTGGAAATAAACACTCCCATACGATGAACGACCACGATGCGATCATGGCCATCGGTTTTTTTCTGAGCAAACTGTGATCGGATAAGGGGCCGTACAATCCGCCATCCAAAAAATGTATCAGTACACGTCCGCTGCGCCAATCACGACTCACTAGCTTGATCGTACCTGAAATGAAATACGACGAGATAGCGTGAATCGTGATGTACCAGAGTCCAGCCTTCCAAGCGATGACGGGCCCCACAACAGGCTGTGCCAGTTGAGAAACCAACAATCCAGTTAGTACCACCATCGTCATAAAATCGCTGCCGCCATTAAATGCGCCGCGCCAGCGTATGAGTATCAGCAGCGAGCTAATAAAAAGAAAAATCGCGCTGGCCATACTGACGCCAACATACAAACTAGCGGCTGCACCTAAACGCAGTAGCAAATGCACTTGATGCACGCGTTCTTGAAACAGCCAGTCAAATAGCTTTTGCAGCCAGAGTGAGGTGTGTGCGACATCACCGCGCTGTAGCTGCCACGACCACACGCTACGCGCATCAGGGAAGCGGCGCAGCCGTAAAAATTCCAACGTTTGCAGTAATAAACTGGTCGCAAGCAAGCACTCGAGTGCACGTACGGTGAGGTAGAGGCTCATTTCGACCAGCTCAGTATCGGTGAGGTCAGCACAGCCATATCTTCGTCAGGCGCTACATACGCAGGAACTAATCGAAGTTGAAACTGATAGTGCGTCGGTGTGATCTGGGTTGAGAGCGACTCGCCGTTGATGAGGTGGCGCGCTAGCTGCATGACCATCTGATAGGTGACCAGTTTACGCACATCGCCATCGTCGGGCATAGCCGCAATATCGGCACTCAAATGATCAACCAGATTCTGATTCGCTAAGGTGAGGTTGTTACGAGGGTTGTGCAACCAGTCGCTTAAATGAAATGGAGCGCGCGGCATAAACATTTGCCATTCAGACCAATCATGATGCTCATTGTGAGTGCGCCAGAACAAACGTGGCTGATTCCCCGGCCCGTGATAAAAGCGCCAGTTAGGGAAAAAGCTGCGCAGCAAAAACAGCCAAGGTCCGCTAATGACCTGTCCGCGGCGTTTCAGGCTAATTAGCAAAAAAAGAAAATACGCAGCAAGCAGTAGCAGGCTAGCGTTAGCGGTCGTCATGTGTGCCGCCGTGGGATGCTGAGTGAGTAGGAAATAGCCATGGCGACAGTTTACGACACACGAATCACTGGAGAAGAAAATTGGCCAAGGGCCTTTTCAATTCCACTGCCTAAGCTTACATTCAACCTACACAGCGCCCTTGTCTTTTTTCAGCAGAAATTCACCCACGTACGATAATGTGTATAAATGTAAACATCATCCTCTCTACATCAATAAAGAACACCCATGATGAATAAAAAAGTATCGATAACGCTTTTACTGTTATTGGTACCAGCTCTAGTACTGACCCACGTAAGCTGGTCTCAAAAAGAAAACGGATTAATGTTCAACGTCGATGGCAGAGAAGTTGATTTCGTTGGCATCTTCAAGAACAAATGGCGCATGGCAACCAACTCATGCAAGACTGTTACGGAGCTCAAAAGTGAAGATCACAAGTTCTCGATGATCAAAGCGGCGATTCAGTCTTACAGTCCTCCAGATTCAATCCCAATAAAAGTCATTTACGTCTGGACATCTGGAACGTGGGCAGTTGCAGAGGTTGAATTTGAAAATCTCTTACCTGCAGTGGTTGTAATCAACAACCTCGATGCGAGCGCAACAGTGGTCGCAGACGCGATCTGGAGTGGGACGACAGCTCCTTGGAAATCAGGTCCTTTTATTAGAGCTTACCTAGGCCAGAAGGCTAGTGACATGCCCGATGCGCTACTCAACTGTTTTGAATTGCAAACGAGTTCTTTCAAATAAACAGACCACTAATAAAGAAGCCATCCTGGGTCGGCTGCATAGCTGTCGGCAATTGGGCACGCGCTAGACACCAAGCGCTTTCTGTATGGCGGTCTGTGGTGTGATTGAAATAAACCCTGAAGAAATGGGTGTGATCATGTATTTCCATGCAACTCACCATGGTGCTGACTCCATGAATCCTGTCAGGGTAGCGGGGGTGCGCTAAAATCACACATTAGTGATTAGTAGGGGATATCAATGAGTCTGGCGCTGGAACCACGCCATTGGGTGTTAGTGATTTTTATTTGCTCTGCGCTATATGCGCATTTTCGTGGTTCTGTGCGATTTGGATTAGTGCGTGCACTGACAGACTTCACCGTGTTAATTGCCCCCGTCAATGCGCTGATGTATTTATTTTCTCGCACTCCACGTACCGCCTACATTGATCAAGCTGCATTTCCTGAACTTCAGCTACTAACCAAGAATTGGGAAGTGATTCGCGACGAGGCGATGGCACTGGCAGAGGGTGGTCAGATACGAGCTGCTGCCAGCTACAACGATATTGGCTTCAATTCTTTTTTTCGCACCGGTTGGAAGCGCTTTTATCTGAACTGGTATGGCAAAGATTTACCATCGGCAGCGCAAAGCTGCCCGAAGACGCTCGCACTGTTAAAGCAACTTCCCAACATCAAAGCAGCTATGTTCGCATCCTTACCACCGGGTGCTACGCTGGTTCGTCATCGCGATCCCTATGCCGGTTCGTTACGTTATCACTTAGGTCTTGTCACACCCAACGATGCGGAATGTTTTATTGAGGTTGATGGCCAACGCTACCACTGGAAAGACGGCGAGGCCGTTATGTTCGATGAAACCTTTATTCATCATGCCGCGAACCGTACTGATCATCAGCGCGTGGTGTTGTTCTGCGATGTAGAGCGGCCGCTGTGGACGGCGCCAGCGCGATGGTTCAACCGATTATTTGCTAAGTATGTGATGTCGTCGGCGGCCTCGCAAAATATCGAGGGCGAGGGCATCGGTTTCTTGAATCGTTTTTTTGCGCTCTTTTATCAACTACGGCTTCAGAGTAAAAAGCTGAAAGCCTATAGCCGACGGCTGTATTACTTGCTGAAGTGGACCGCGATTCTTGGCGTGCTGTGGTTGATTTTTTGGTGATAGTTTCTTATTTACAAGAATTCTGAGAGTTGCTACATTGGCGGCATTCTGAGCTACCCGTTTCGCCGCTGATGAGATTTTCTTTGACGTCCCGTCTTGTCGTGTTTCCCTTGCTGCTAAGCATGGGCGGCTGCGCTAGTCAGTCTGAGCTCACCGCTATTCGTCTTGATACTGCCCATCCCCAATACGCCAGCCGCGAATGCCGCAACAGTATCGCCGCAGGTGAAGTTCACAAAGACTTAAAAACGGCCACCATGGTCGCCTCACCCGCCTTAATTCTGCTATCTGGCGGCTTATTGCTGCCGATTTTAGCCATGAACACAGGTCTTGATGCCGCTGATCGAGTGGATGCTTCCGATATGGCGAATCAGTGTGGCGGGCGTGGTCAAACGTCCTCTGAAATCGCTTCGGACGTAGCAGTGGGTGCTGCGCTAGGCGCGGCCGCAGGCTTGCCAGCCAAATGATGATTCAGCTCACACCGGCTACTTCGGTGTTCGGTTCTTTATCGCGTAACTAACATGAGCGATCGTGACACCACGGGTGGATGGCTGTGGCACGCGCGCGCTTTCTTTCGGCGCAGGCAATGGCGAGCCACTACGGAATTGATTGCTGATTGGCTTGATGGTGTACAACCCGCCCATAAAGAGTTACTGCTGATAGGCGGCAGCGCAGGGTGGATGATGTCGAGCCGATGGCTGCAGCGGTTTGAACGAATAGTACTAATCGATATTGATCCTTATGCCCGCACTTTGTTTCGATGGAACCATGGTCGCGTATTGAGACAGTCATCGACCCGCCTTGAGTTCGTGCAGTGCGATGCGCTGCGCGATCTGGAAGCACTGCTATCGGCGTATCCGAATGCCTCTATTTTTTTCGATAATGTGTTGGGTCAGCATGTCTATCGAGTGACTGATTTTGATCGCGCTGAGAAGGATCTGAATCAAATCGCCCATCGACTCGCTGGTCGAGATTGGGGCAGCGTGCATGATTTATTTTCTGGCCCTGCCAAGCCTACGAACTTACCCGCACAGTCCGCGATGAGTTTTACTGCGACTCAGTCGGCGCTGGGGACTAGCGTGGATGGTGTGACTGGCACGCCGCTACACATTCGTTTACTGGCTGAGGTCGGCGGTATTGATGAGTGGATGGATCACGTAACGAGCGGTGTGTTCCCACTCGGCTCAGAAGTGCGGCTGATCGCTTGGCCTTTTGTCCCAAAATATGTGCATTGGTTGCAGGCGGGATGGGTTCGAGCGTCATCATCACCGAACAACTAACGACAGAAGTTGAAATATTGGTTCACCATAAACGGTAGAATAAGCGCTTATTTACCCTCGTTTGACCCTAAAGGGCTTGGAATGAAATTTACGTTTTTGATTGCCTCCGCTGCGGTTGTCCTTGCTACTAGCGCGCAGGCCGGTGGACCACCGACAGAGTGGGGTTATGAAGGCCCCAAAGATGCCAGACATTGGGGGCAGCTCGATCCATTGTTTAAAACATGCGCTGTTGGTAAGCGTCAGTCGCCTATTAATTTGGATGTGGCCGAGGTTGAAAAAGGGGGTTTGAAACCTATTCCTTTTAGCTACAAAGCGGGAGCGGGCGAAGTGCTTAACAACGGGCACACTCTTCAGATCAACCTAGCAAATTCCGGAACAGCGCGTTTCGATGGCTTGGAATATCGTTTGGTCAACGTGCACTTTCACACGCCCAGCGAAGAAAAAATCAACAGCATGAAGTTTCATATGTCGGCGCATTTTTTCCATCGCGCTGGCGATCTTAAATTAGCTGTCGTTGCTGTCATGTTTAAGCTAGGTAAAGAAAATGCGGCGCTCAAGGCAATGTTCGACAACATGCCCGACAAAGAAGGCAAAAAATTTGCGTTACCCAGTTTTAATCCAGCAGATATTTTGCCCGCTGACCCTACGTACTTTTTCTATATGGGTTCGCTGACTGAACCACCGTGCACTGAAGATGTAAAGTGGTACGTGATGAAGACGCCTCTTGAAATTTCGTTTGCTCAGTTAGACGCATTCAAGAAGCTGTTCCGAATGAATGCCAGATACACGCAGGCTATTAACGGTCGTCGCATTCAGATGATGGTGCCGGACGGAGAGGGTGCAGCGGCTAGCGCGCCAGCTGGAACCGCTGGCAAGGCCAGCGGACACTGAGATTAGTGACGAGCAAAGGGCTGCATCAGCGCGGTTAGATTCGTTCTAGCGACTGATGCAAGCGAAGAAGTTTTTCTTTGAGTTCTGGCCGAGCGTCAATCAGATCGGCATTCGGTACGATAGGCGTTGCTTGCGTCATTTCGTTTTCTTGATCGTGCTGAGATGTGCGCCCACTGGGTAAGAGTACATAGACAGCACTTAGAACCAAGCTCACCATCAGCCAAAGTATCCATATGCTTCCCGCCGGCAGTGCACTCAATTGCGCCAGCGCAGAAAGCTCGGTCAACCAACTACCCCACCTTAGTCGTAGCCACCATAGTAAGTTGCCTTGAACGACGCTGATCCACAGCGAGACCGCAAAAAAGAGTAGCCAGTTCAGTGCAAGCAGGAAGGGCGAGCGACGGGAACTGTCTCTCATGGTGCCCTTAGGCCTTGAGAGCGGCGACCAGCTTGTCGCTGAGCGACTCAGCGACTTGCATACGCAGTCGCGATGTTTCATGAACTTCTTGTTCGCTACGATAAGCTGACGACACTAATTCCGACGCCAGATTACGTACACTTTCAACTTCCTGTATCAGTGCCTGAATACGATCTTCAAGCGCTTTTTTCTCTTGGAGTTTGGTGCCTATCAATTTGATCGCGGCATGCACTTGATTCCATGCTTGCAGGCGAGGGTCGTTGATTTGCAGGCTATCGAAAACGTCTTGGATGGATTCGCCCAGATTAACCAGAGCTTCGGCTGAAAATTGTTCAACCTCAGATGATTCAACGCGAGTCTCATGGTGAGGCTCTACGCTGGGTTCTATGCGAGTTTCTTTGCGTGGATGATCATGAATCGATACGACTTCAGCGGTGGTTGCTTCACTCCAGCCTGCCTTAGGCTCGAAACGCATCATGGTCGGCTTTGACGATGTTTTTGCCATAATCAAACATTTCCTGTAGAAAACTGTTGTGTTGTCGAAAAACATTGATCTATACTCGCAGTTATATTATGGCAAAATTTCCTTGAAAGCAATACTTTTGGGGGAATAATCCAAAAAATCAATGGCTTGCATGAAAATCAGAGGATTCCCATGAGCAAGGCACTAAAAATACTGATTACTAGCCAAAAAGGTGGTGTTGGCAAAAGTACTGTATCTGCCAATTTAGCGGCTTATTTTGCCTATATATCGGGTAAAAAGACCACGTTAGTCGATTTTGACCACCAGGCAACCTCGGGTAAATGGGTCAAAAAAGCGTATCCCATTGGCATTCATTGCCAGACGGTTGATCTGCCTAACGCAAAAGGTTCAGGCGTTGCCTTACTAAAAGCTAAGGAAGCGTTGCGCAAGGCAGTTGAAACCATGGAAGTCGTTATTGTTGATCTGACTTGGACCGATGTCCTACCGCCTGATTTCTTGTTTGAATTTGATTTGGTGTTGGTGCCAAGTTCATTGTCGCGTGTTGAGTTAGACAGTACGCTCGAGTTCGTGAATCGTTTCTCGTTTGTGTTCAATTCACGTATGCGTAATCCACCGAAGTTGGTGATTGTGCCTAGCCGCGTAGACAACCTAAATACCTATGAAGGTATTTTCTCCAAATCGTTTAGCGCAGGTTTCTTCCTGTCGCCACCGGTGATGTACAGCACCAGTGCCGGCGACTTCTTTGGGAATGAATTCTTTGTCATGACCAGCAATCAAGAGATTCGCGAGAACTTCCTTGATTTCGGTCGCTCTATTGAGCAACTCGGACAGACAGAAGCCGATATCCGTTCGTCATCAAAACAGGCCAGCCTGACGCACAAGGTCAGTGGTTCCATTTTGGATCGCTTCCGTGCGGTGCGTAATTCAACCGCTGAGCCAACCACCAAGCGCCCAGTACCGAACGATAGTGCACCAGCAGGTGTTGCTCCGCGTTCGCGTGTGAAATCGTCTATTCCGTCATTTTTGATGATGGGCCGCGACGGCTAAACCCTTAGTACAGGCTCAAGCTTCAGCTTCAAGCCTTAAGCAGTGAATCCTTAAGCAGTTTATTTAACCACCACTTATTTTTTGTCTTCGCCGCCCGGCGGAGGCGGTGGTGGTGGCGTGCCGTAAAGTAGCGCAGCCACTCTAGGATTTTCTGCAGCAATCGCCTCAAGTAATGAATCCACCACCGAAGCTAGTTTGGCTGAATCCGCTGTGCCCATCCATTGGGAGCGGTTATTTCTAATCATCAGTAGTTGTTCTACCGAGCACTGCTTAGACCGTTGCTGCAGCCAGTTGAGTGCACGCGAGCGGCGCTTGGTCACGTCTTGCTCATCAATACCTATAGCTCGAAATTCAGCAACCACGCAGGGTGGTCCGTCTGCCTTGACCGTTTTGGCAGCAGCACCATCATCGGCAGTGCCCGCTGCTGTAGCGGCAGCAGGTGAGGCCGGTGCTGCTGGTTTTTTTGCATCGGGCTTGGTATCGGCTACTGCAGGCGTTGCGGGCTTAGCAGAAGCGTCTGCAGGTTTTTTAGCATCGGTGCTAGCAGCAGGTGCAGCGGCAGGTTTGGCCGCAGCTGATTTCGCATCAACCTTCGACGTATCTGCTTTGGGGTCAGTCTTAGCGTCGGCGGGTTTGGTAGCAGCCGGAGTCGCCGCCGCCGGGGCGTTTTGACCGTATGCAGATGACATCGCTAGCGCCAGTAAAAGAAACATAGGCGTGGTGGTAAAGACGCGCATGCCACTTATCCTTTGGGTGTTTGATCTTGGAACAAGATGGTGATGCTGATGCGACGGTTACGTGGGTCGGCTGGATTATTTGGAACGTAAGGTACGGTATCAGCTACGCCTTCTATGCGATAAAAGCGACTCGGTGGCAGACCCGCTTCAGCAAGTAAACGTCGCGTTGCTTCAGCCCGCATGCCCGATAGCGACCAGTTGCTATTAACACCATCGTCATAGGCCAAACTATCTGTGTGGCCGCGCACCGCTACCTTATTAGGCATAGTCGCGAGCGACTTGGCGACTTCACGAATTAAGGTGAATGCTTTCGATTGCATTTTGTTGGTACCCAGACCAAACATAGAAAAATCGGCCTTGTCGATGATTTCAATACGCAGACCATCTTTTTCGCGGATGAACTTAACCTGATCTTTAATCTTCTCTAGCTCTTTGTTCATCGAGAGTTTTTCTTTGACTTCCTGCTCTAGCTTGTCAAAATTTTTCTGATCAGTTTCGGCGGCGATTTTCGCGCGTTCTTCAGCTGAAATTTCTTCCGGATTTTTATTCTTGGTTTCGTCTTTGGTTTTGCCATCGCCCGATTGCGTACCAGCCTCTGAGCGTGGCGTCTCGCGATTCAAGAAACTCGTCGTTTTACCTGCATACGGCATGGCGTCGCTGTCCATGACCGAAAAGCCGCCGATCAAGCCGCCAGGTCCTGGACGTTCACCCATTGCTACGGCACTATGCGACGTTGGTCGGAAGTAGTCGGCGATACTTTTTCTCTGGCTATCGTTGGTTGCACCAAGCAGCCACATGAGCAGAAAGAAGGCCATCATGGCCGTCATCATGTCGGCCAGCGCAATTTTCCACGCACCACCATGCGCACCCGCATGGTCGGCATCCAACTTTTTCTTTTTGATTATGGGTTCGGGGCCAGCAGGCGCAGCCGCTTCCTCCTCGACGGGAAGACCTTCCTCGTCGGGGTCGACATTGGCATTCTCTTTTACTTCTTCTGCTTTTGCTTCTTCGTCAGCCATCGCGCTTTCTCATGCAGACTTGTCGGCTTATATATCGACTGATGCCGCTTAAAATGAAGCCACATCCATCGCTATTCAGCGACTGTGGTGTGGGCGTATCCTTTATGAAACATAATACCGCACATATTTCCCCAAAGCACACTTTCCAGTCTATCTGACACCCATGACTTTTCGTGATCTAGCCGTGTCGTTCGCTCTAATCTGGGCCTGTTTCTGGGGCGGTACGGTGGCGCAAGCGCGCAGCCCAAGCCCGCCCGAGGCTAATCCCGAAGCGGCTACAGGTGTTACCGAGACCGCATTAGTGCGATCAAAACGCTGGATGGCTGCTGCTGCCAATCCCTTGGCAACGCGAACTGGCGATCAAATTCTGCGTGAAGGTGGCTCGGCGGTGGACGCGGCGATTGCCATGCAATTAGTGCTGGCGCTGGTTGAGCCGCAATCCTCAGGTTTGGGTGGTGGGGCTTTTCTGTTGACCTATAACGCGGCGAATGGTCGGGTGCAAAGCTATGACGGTCGCGAGACAGCGCCGGCGGCAGCCGACACCAATCGTTTTTTGAGCGATGGCAAAGCGATGTCTTTTAACGCGGCGGTGAATAGCGGCAAATCGGTCGGAACTCCGGGGCTGCTGCGCATGCTAGAACTGGCGCATCGCCGGCATGGTCGCTTAGCGTGGGCACGCTTGTTTACGCCCGCTATTGAGTTGGCCGAGCAGGGTTTTCCCGTGTCGCCACGGCTTCATGCGCAAATTGCAGGTAATCGCGATTTGTTTGCGCAACAAAGCGCACGTGAATATTTTTATCCTGCTGGCGAGCCTGCTCCCATTGGATATGTTTTGAAAAATCCGCAACTAGCGGAGGTGCTGCGCCATGTTGCTAGCCAAGGTGTCGATGTTTTTTATCAAGGTGAGATTGCTCAGGCGATCGTTGATGCTGTGCATGCACATACTCAAGCGGGTGACTTGAGTTTGGATGATTTGAAAAAATATCAAGCGAAAGAGCGCGTACCGGTTTGCAGCAACTACAAGCAACTACGTTTGTGTGGCATGGGTCCGCCTTCTTCAGGTGGCATTGCCGTGCTGCAGATGTTGGGCATGTTAGAGCAGCATCAGATGGATCAAATGATGCCTATGTCGCTGGAGGCTGTGCATTATTTTTCAGAGGCTGGGCGCTTGGCGTTTGCTGATCGTGAGCGTTATGTAGCGGATCCCGATTTCATGTCGGTACCGGTGACTCATTTGCTAGATCCTAAGTATTTGCGATCACGCGGAGCGCACATTGATAGTCGTGTCAGCATGGGTGTTGCCTTCCCTGGTGAAGTAATAAATTTGCTAAAGAAACGCGGCGCTGACAATGCGCGCGATTTACCTTCGACGACGCATTTGGTGGCTGTCGATCGCTACGGTCATGGTGTTTCGATGACGAGTACGATCGAGTCGGAATTTGGTAGCAAGATTTTTGTACGTGGATTTTTATTGAATAATCAACTGACCGATTTTTCATTACAACCCAAAGACGCTTCCGGCCAGTGGGTAGCCAACCGAGTGGAAGCAGGTAAACGTCCACGTAGTTCGATGGCGCCCATCATCGTCACTAAAAATAAGCAGTTAATTATGTTGGTCGGCTCGCCGGGTGGAAGCTCGATTATTAATTTTGTCGCTAAGACCTTGATCGGTGTGATCGATTGGAATCTTAATGCCTACGAAGCGATCAAACTTCCCAATATGGGTAGCCGTAATCGCGATACAGAAATTGAGCGTGGTACAGCGCTTGAATCACTGGTTCCTGCATTGCGCGACAAAGGGCATCGAGTGAATGTTTTTCCTATGCCTAGCGGTGTACAGGCGATAGTGCGTGATTCATCGGGACTCACAGGAGGTGCTGATCCGCGTCGTGAAGGCAGCGTCGCGGGTGAATGAGCAACGCTGTTTTGATGTGAGTAATGCTGCGTTAGATTTCTATTTTGGTGCCCAGTTCGACGACGCGATTCGGAGGGATTCTAAAAAAGTCTGAGGGCTTGGCGGCGTTTTGCATCATCCAGGCAAACAAGCGCTCGCGCCAAATCGCCATACCTGGCAAGTTGCTGGGTACAACGGTATCGCGCGCTAAGAAAAATGATGTGTCGGCAAGTTCTAGTTTCATTCCGGTCTGTGCTTCAAGCAGAGCTAAGACATGATTGATGTCAGGCGTTTCTTTAAATCCATGCACTGCACGGATGACATACACATTCCCACTGAGTTCTTTGACAGTCAGCCGCTCTTCATCTTTAACATAAGGCACATCCCATATCGACAGCTTTAAAAATAGGACGCGCTGATGCAGCACGCGATTGTGTTTTAAATTATGGAGTAAAGCGACGGGCACGAAATCAATATGCGCGGTTAAAAAAACGGCCGTACCTTCAACGCGATGGGGCGGGTGCGCTAGCAACGCTGATACAAACTCGGGCAAGCGGATGGAATCGGCTTCGACACGCTCTCTCAGTAAGCGCCGCCCTTTGTACCACGTGGTCAGCATCAAGAAGCAAATTGCACCTAAACCTAAGGGATACCAACCGCCATCTTTGACCTTGATTAAGTTGGCGGTCCAGAAAGAAAAATCAACAATAAAAAATAGGCCAACCAGCACAATCACAAAGATAGGTTTAATTTTCCACTCGTTATACATCACCACGCCTAGCATCGTGGTCGTAATCAGCATTGTGGTGGTTACCGAGATGCCGTACGCGGCGGCTAAATTACCGGACTCTTTAAATTGGATCACCGTAAAAATAACTAAAGCAAGTAGCAGCCAATTCACCATGGGCATATAAATCTGGCCGCGCTCAGTTTCTGATGTATGAAGAATTTCCATACGCGGTAATAGTCCAAGCAAGATACCTTGATTCGCTAATGAAAACGCGCCAGAAATAACGGCTTGCGACGCAATCACCGTGGCTACTGCCGCCAAACCTACCAAAGGCCAGATAGCCCATTCCGGCGCCATCATATAAAACGGATTTTCTATGGCTTGCGGGTTGGATAGAACCAGCGCACCTTGACCAAAATAATTCATCAGCAGTGCGGGCAGGGCTACCAACAACCAGGCCAAGCGAACGGGCTTACGTCCGAAGTGACCCATGTCTAGGTAAAGTGCTTCAACACCCGTAACAGCCAATACAACTGATCCCATCACGATATACGCTTGCAAGGCATGTTCTTGGATGTAGGCAATCGCGTAGAGGGGTGAGACTGCAGCTAATATCTGAGGGTTGTCATAAATATTCATCGCACCTAAAAGAGCGAGTACTGAAAACCAAATCACCATCACGGGGCCAAACAAGCGTCCCACTGCCGCTGTACCATAGCTTTGTACGTAAAAAAGAAGAATAACAATCACTAAAGTGAGTGGGATCACATAGCGTTTCAAATCTGGCGCGATGACCTCAAGACCTTCAATCGCTGACAGCACAGAAATGGCCGGCGTAATCACCGATTCACCCAGTAACATACAGGCGCCTAATGCGCCAAGCATGAGCAGACCGGCGGAGATTTTTTTTCTATCTGAACGCGTTGCGCGTAAAGCGAGTGCCATCAGAGAAAGGACGCCACCTTCGCCATTGTTATCCGCGCGCAAAACAAACACCACATACTTTACGGTGACAATCAAAATCAATGACCAGAAGATCATTGAAATGATGCCCATTACAGCTCCGGGCGAGTAGGGTATGCCGTGCTGGGGGCTAAAACATTCCTTGAGTGCATACAGAGGGCTCGTACCAATGTCGCCAAACACGACGCCAATCGCTGCCAAAACAAGAACGGATGTTGGTGCGTTAGTGTACTCACCAGCCGCCGATACCCGCACTGGGCCCATGATCGATGAGGTTGAAAATTCGGGATTACTAATTGACACAGTTAATTCCTAAGGAAGTACCGATACACTAAAACGGGTCGTTTTTACTATCATTGGTCGAAGCTAAGCGCTTAACGAGCGTAGCTCCGCGTCGCACAGCTACGCTGGCTCTCCATAAAATACCCAATAAATCAGTATTTCCTAGTTCCTTACTATTGGATGAAAAAATTTGTTTGAATAATCGTACGTAGGAAAATAGCTTCTTTTGCTAGTACATCTCGGGAATAAATGTAAATCGTTAGTTGCAGGCTAGTGGCGGTAAAGAAGAGGTCACTTTTACCAAGACATACAAACTATTTTTGGCGACTGGCTCCAATGAATTAAATTCTTTACTGTTAGCGATATAGCTCTTCGGGGATATGACCCAGGTCACAGGTTGAGCACATAAAACTTTGCGCATATCGGGAGTATTTACCAAAACTTTTTCACCCACCGTCGGCCTAAACTTAGCAGCATCGGCTAATTCTTTTGACCAGCTATCTTTCACAATGGGCGTGTCCCACTTATCGATGATGATGATGGGTTCAGCGAGTCTGGCGTAAAACGGTACATCGAAACGATACGCCTGCAAGAACACCAAGGGCTCGCCTGAGGCTGCATTCTCACGATAAGCTGCGACTAAGGGTTTGGAAGAAATATCATCGGCGCGCGTAATGGCGATGATAGAGCCCGCACATAGAGAAGCGGCGGCGACGACCATGGCGAATTTCCAACGCCAACTAAAGCGGGTGACATTCGCTAAGCCTTCTGCGATGAGGGCAGCGAGTGCCGGCATAACGGGGAGTACATACCCCACCAGTTTTGATGTAGGTATAGAGAAAAATAGCGTAATAACGCCTATCCAAAGCCAAAATAGCGTGCGTAGCGCAGGCGTAGTTGTATCGTTGAAATCACGCTTCAAACCCCAGCGGGTAAGTAGCCATGGTGTCCAAGGTAGCGAGGTCAGTGCTATGACCGCTGGATAAAACCAAAAAGGTTGCGCGTTATTAAATGCGCTTTGTGAAAAGCGTTGGAAGTGCTGATAAACAAAGAAGTAATGGAAAAAATCCGGAAACTTCTGCTGCATCAATACAAACCAGGGTGAGGCAACTAGCAAAAACAGAAGTGGGCCGGGCCACCAAAACAATTTGGGAAGCAAGCGCCAGCGATTGCCTAGCAAGAGCCAAAAAAATACAACGCCACCGGGCAGTACGATACCGATTAGGCCTTTCGAGAGTAGACCCAGCGCCGCGCATAACCATCCACCAAGTAATTGAATGCGCCAAGGTTGAGTCGCTTGCAGCGACAGCACCGCATCAGCAGTCAATGCAATCGCCATGCTGATAAAGCCTGCCACCAGCATGTCATGATTGGCGTACTGCGCGCCTCCGAAAAACAAAGGAGTAGTGGCGAGAATGAGTAGATACCAGCGCGAGATGCTGTGCGACATCCAGCGTCGAATCAAAAGATAAGCCGCTCCCGCGCCAAGCATCGCACCAACACAGGAGGCCAATCGAGCAGCCCATTCAATAGTGCCAAAGAGTGAGAGCGATACCGCGGTCAGCCAATAAAACAGGGGTGGCTTATGAAAATACGGCAGACCATTCAGGGTCGGCGTCAGCCAATCACCTGATCGCACCATTTCCCAAGCCACGCCGGCATAGCGGCCTTCGTCGGGCAGCGATAGAGGCCGAACCCAACTGGTGGCAACCAACCATAAGAACAATAAAATACCGACCACCAGCGGCTCAGGCAGCGACTGCAGCCGTCGTACCAAGGGCGAGTGGGGTGTGATGGAATCAGCGTTGGTGCTGTAGCGCTGCATTGGCTAATGCTCTGAATTGGGCTTTGCCACCGTCTAAGAGGGGCAACGTCGTGAGTCGGCGTTAAAGAGCCGGCATTATAGCTCTCTAGAGCCATAAGTCGCAGAAAAAGCCT
>JACCDL010135996.1_pt1 | contig 22996 bp, 21 predicted proteins | sample 7441931 | NCBI WGS metagenome assembly JACCDL01 (sample SAMN15323437, study PRJNA562643) | freshwater metagenome | isolation source: river surface water | place: USA:Blue River Watershed | collected 2017-08-16 | reverse complement strand
AGATGAGTGAAATACTAAATACCCCATTTACCCATAAGCATCTTGCATTGGGTGCGAAAATGGCACCGTTTGCAGGCTACAATATGCCAATTAGTTATACAGGGATCAATGATGAACATGCAGCAGTTAGAAATAGCGCTGGCGTATTTGATGTGAGTCATATGGGAGAATTTGTTTTAAAAGGAGAAAACGCATTGGATTTAATCCAGCGTGTAACAAGTAATGATGCATCTGTATTAGAAGATGGAAAAGCCCAGTATAGTTGTTTGCCAAATACCACAGGTGGTATCGTGGACGATTTATTGGTGTATTGTGTAGAAAAGAATAAAGTATATATGTTGGTGGTGAATGCATCCAATATCGAAAAAGATTGGAATTGGATTAGTAGCTACAATACCAAAGGGGTAGAGATGCATAATATCAGTGCTAAGACTGCACTATTGGCTGTACAAGGTCCAAATGCGACTAAGATTGTACAAACGATGACTAAGATGGATGTGTTGAATCTGCCTTATTATAGTTTTGTAAAAGGGGAATTGTTGGGTATAGACAATGTATTGATTAGTGCGACGGGATATACAGGATCAGGTGGTGTAGAAATTTATTTTGAAGATGTGAATGACAATGCCAATAAAGTTTGGGATGCATTATTTGAAGCAGGTGCTGCATTTGGTTTAAAGCCAATTGGATTAGGTGCAAGAGATACATTAAGATTAGAAATGGGATTCTGTTTATACGGAAATGACATCAATGATACCACCAGTCCATTAGAAGCTGGATTAGGATGGATTACAAAATTCACAAAAGCATTTACCAACTCAGAAAATTTAGCAGCACAAAAAGCAGCGGGTGTTACCAAAAAATTAGTTGGATTTGAAATGATTGATCGTGGTATTCCAAGACATGACTATGTGATTAAAAACGCTTCTGGTGAATCAATAGGTGTTGTAACATCTGGAACGCAGGCGCCAAGTTTAGGCAAAGCGGTTGGCTTGGGTTATGTGGCTACAGCCCATGCTGCGGTTGATTCAGAGATTTTTATTGATATCAGGAATACTTTAGTAAAAGCAAAAGTGGTTAAGTTTCCTTTTAAATAATTGATGATTGAATAATTAGAATAATGATAAAGGGGGCATTTTGCCCCCTTTTTTTATGCGGTAAATACTCGAAAATCATCTGTAGTTAAGTTGCATTTTTGAATTCAAATAAATATACCGTTATGAAAGCAATGAAAAACAAAGTACAGTTGATTGGACATTTAGGCGCCAATCCTGAGATCAAAGTATTTGACGAAAATAAAAACTAGCACAATTAAGTTTGGCCGTCAATGATGGATTTAAAAATGCAGAAGGGGAGTGGCAGGATGACACGCAGTGGTTTAATTTAGTCGCATGGTCCAAGCTTGCAGACTATGCTGAAAAAAATTTACTAAAAGGGCAGGAGCTTGCTGTAGAAGGCCGTTTGGTGAACAAAACGTATACAGATAAACAAGATGTCAAAAGAACAGTGTCAGAAATTGTATTGAATGAAATCCTTTTATTGAGCAAGCAAAAAAGCGCAAAAGAGGCAGAATAAATCGGTACAATTTGTATCTTTGCCGCCTATGCAAACAAACAATACTTTAAAACCAACTTTACATACAATCCTTACACCGTCTCTATTAGAACTATACGAAATAAAAGACAGTGTTGTAGTAATTATAGATGTGTTTAGAGCGACATCTACGATGGCGACTGCATTACACAATGGGGCATCAAAAATTATCCCAGTGGATTCTGCAGAGCATTGTATCGAGATGGGCAAACAAACCGGTGGGATTACTGCAGGCGAGCGTGATGGGAAAATTATTCCAGGTTTAGCCTATGGTAATTCTCCTTCTGAGTATCCAAGGTCATTTATTGAAAATAAAACTTTAGTGATTACCACGACCAATGGCACTAAGTTGTTGCATATGGCATTGAATCAAGGGGCCAAAGAAATCATCACTGGATCTTTCCCAAATTTGACGAAAGTGGTGGAATTTTTAAAAGCACAAAATGCACCAGTTATTTTGGGTTGCTCTGGATGGAAGAACCGTTTTAATATAGAAGATGCTTTATTTGCTGGTGCTGTCATTGAGGAAATAAAGGACCATTTTACCATTCATTGCGACAGCAGTTTTATGGCCAATCAACTATATAATCAAAACAAGGCTAATTTACCTGAATATATTAAAACGGTGACCCATTGGCATCGTTTGGCTGCTTACGGCTTAGAAGAAGATATGCAGTATTGTGTCACCAAGGACATCGCCCCTTCTTTACCTATTTTCAAAAGTGGCGCTTTAGTGAACCAAGGGTAGTTTTTCCCTAAAATAGCCCAAGAAGTTGTACATTTGCAAATTGCCCTTTTTACAGAGGGTAATTTGCATTTTTAATTATGGCACTACCCTATCTTGTTAAACATATCTATAGCTACGGCACTGAAGAAGTGATCCGTCGTGGTAAACGCATTTTTGCATTAAAAAATATCGAGTTGGTGAAATTCGATCCAATGATTGGCAACATTCATTGTCGCGTGAAAGATGACGGATATAGCACTTATTACAAAGTAACGATCGAAAATTTTACTTCAGCAGCAACCTTATCATTAAGGTGTGGTTGTCCATACAATTTATCTGAAGTTTGTAGACATAAAGCAGCTGCTTTATTTTTTATACAAGATTTATTGGATAAGAATCAATTGGAATACCAAGCTGCTTCTTATAAAACATCGCATACTTTACTTAGAACAAAAGCCATCGATTTAAAATCGATCAAAATGCTTTGCTCTGCTGACACTTTTGATCAGGCAGAACAAACATTAAAAACAATTCGTCCACATATTCTTTCTAGTGAAAATGAAAAAGTAGTTGCAGAGATAGATATGGATGGGAAAACGCATCACTTGATCATTCAAAAAAATGAGGAACGTTTTTTTGATACATCTTGTGATTGTTTGTCTGAGACTGCTTATCCTTTGTGTATTCATAAGACAATGTTACTATTACAATTGTTTCAATTAAAAGGCGCAGAGTATTTCGAAACCATCAGGAACTGGGACAGAGAAAAAAATAAGTTATTGGCTTTATATGGCTATAGCCTTGCAGATGATCTTAAAGATAAGTTTGAATTTACTTACCATGACAGTAAGCCATTCTTAAAGGTACTTGATTCAAGTATCCAGAGAGTGAATGGCGGAGAAGCCGTTACGAAAGCGCCTCCTATAGAACTGCATCGATTTACGGTGCCTAACAAAAAAGTGGATAGTGCCGATACGGACGACACCACTTTAAAAGGACCAGAAAAAACCATACAGCGTTATGGTCTAGTGATTCAAGAAGATGCACATGCGTATCCTTATGTTTCCTTTCATGTAGTTAGAGGGGAAGCGGATGAACTAGAAACAACCTATTTAAGTAAGGTTGAAAAAATTGATATTTTAAAGTTTGTCACACCCTATGATATGCATGAGGATGACAAAACTTTATTGCAATCGGTGAGAAAATTACAACCTGCAGAGACTTCTAAGTATTTAAATAAGAATTCGCCTTTTCAAGGCATCTGGGATACCATCGTGCATGCAGACGAAGCGAGTTTGCCCGACGAGACCAAGGATTTAATGCAGGAATACTTGCATCCAAAAATGGAAAAATTGTGGCGTGAATTATCAGAGCATCCATTCACATTTTTCCTAGGACACAATAAAAATTTCACCACAGCAAATTTAGTCAAAGCGGAATTGGCGTTTTATCCTGTTCTACCAAGTTTTAAAGTAGAGAAGATTGGGGAAGATTATACAGTGCATGCGCAGGTTGTATTACCATCTGGTCCAGTTGATTTAGTGGATAACCATGCGAAGTCTTATTATTTATTCCAACAAGACAATTTATTTTTCTATTGGAAAAACAGAACAGATCTACATTGGGTAGAACAATTTTTACCAAATGGGTATCAAAAAGTGTCTGCAAAAGAATGGCCAAATTACTTGCAGTCAACATTATTGCCTCTTTCCAAGAGTTATCATGTAGCGTTGGATCATGTGACGCAAGAAAAAGTGAAAGGGGTGAAGCCTCAATTGCAAATCCTACTGAAAGAAAACGGAGACTATTTATTTTTTGAACCTTTGTTTGTCTACCAAGATATTGTGGTACAAAAAGAAGATGGGCCATCTGTGATTCAACAAGTTGGAGACAAGCTAATGATTCTAGAGCGTGATTTAGCAGCTGAGCGACAATTGATAGGAATTATTGAACAACTGCATTCTGGATTTATAAGACCTAATGAGGGCAATGTATTGGCTTTAAAAGGAGCTGAAGTATTAAAAAACAATTGGTTCTTTTTATTCATTGATACTTTAAAGGAAAAACAAATTCCTTTATTTGGTACAGAGCAATTAAAGCAATTTAAATTCAACACTGCAAAACCAACTACTCGATTATACATTAGTAGCAATACGGATTGGTTTGATGCAAAAGTAGAAATCTCATTTGGTGAACAAAAAGTGAGTATACAAGATATTAAGACGATGTTGATGAATAAGCAACAGTTTGTCCCTTTAAAAGACGGCAGCTTAGGTGTATTGCCAGAACAATGGTTGAATAAATATGCTTTGTTATTTAAAGTAGGAGAGGGCAAGGTTGATAATTTAAAATTGAGTAAATACCATTTCTCTGTATTAGATGAGTTGTATCAACAAAGAGACGAAGAGGAATTGATTTTCCAATTAGAAGGTAAATTTGAAAAGATTAGAGAACATTATACGATCGCCGATGTGCAACCACCAGCGCATTTGGATCCAATTTTACGTCCCTACCAAACCAGTGGATTCCAATGGTTGAATTACCTACACGATGTAGGCTGGGGTGGAATTTTGGCAGATGATATGGGATTGGGTAAAACCATTCAAACACTTTCTTTTCTGCAACATTTAAAAGAGAAGCAGGGTAAGTTATTGGCCATGGTGGTTTGTCCAACGACTTTGTTATTTAACTGGCAAAATGAATTGAAGAAATTTACACCAAGTTTGAGTTTTATGATTCATCATGGTGGCACAAGAAACAAAGCCAAATTAACAGATGGCTCTGTGGAAGTGATTATCACCACTTATGGTACTTTAAGAAGTGATATCAAGAATTTTGTAGAAGTACAATTTGATTATGTGATTTTGGATGAAAGTCAAGCCATTAAAAATCCAACAAGTAAAGTGACTAAAGCTGCCTGCTTATTAAATGCTGGAAATAAACTTTGTTTGAGTGGTACGCCTCTACAGAACAATACTTTTGATATTTATGCACAAATGAATTTCTTGAATCCTGGTATGTTGGGTTCGGTAGAATATTTTAAGCATAATTTTTCGATGCCAATTGATAAGTTTGATGAGAAAGAACAAAAAGAACATTTACGAAAATTTGTTTTTCCATTTATCTTAAGAAGAACCAAAGAGCAAGTGGCAAAGGATTTGCCAGAAAAGCAAGAAATGGTATTATACTGCGAAATGGGTGCGGCACAACGTAAAATTTACGAAGCATACAGAAACGATTATAGAGATAAATTAATGGGTCTGGTCGAAGAAAAGGGCGTGCAAAAAGCACAATTGTCTATCTTACAAGGTTTGATGAAATTGCGTCAAATCTGTGACAGCCCTGCGATAATCAAAGATGAATCTTATCCAAATGAGTCGGTTAAATTAGAAGAATTAACCCGTGAGATTGCAGAAAATATTGGTGATCATAAGGCCTTGGTCTTTTCACAATTCTTGGGTATGTTGGGTTTGATCAGAGAAGCTTTAACAAAATTGGGGATTGATCATGAATATTTTGATGGAAGCAGTACCATACAAGAAAGAGAAAAAGCGATTGACCGTTTCCAAAATGATCCTAATTGTCGCGTTTTCCTAATTTCTTTAAAAGCAGGTGGTGTGGGTCTTAACTTAACTGCTGCAGACTATGTGTACATCGTTGATCCTTGGTGGAACCCAGCGGTAGAGCAACAAGCCATTGACAGAACGCACCGTATTGGACAAACTAAAAATATCTTTGCTTATCGTATGATCTGCAATGATACAGTAGAAGATAAAATTTTGAAATTGCAGGATCGTAAAAGATCCCTTGCAAAAGAATTGATATCAGATGAAGATGGCTTTATGAAATCCTTAACCAAGGACGATATCAATTATTTATTTAGTTAAGATAAAGTCTTTATAATAAAAAGCCCCTAATGAATCATCTGGGGCTTTTTAATTTTTTGTTGCTGCTACCATTATTTCATTTCGGCTGCAGCGATATTTGCTTTTGGATTTTTTAAGAATTCTTCCTTACATCCTGCTGAGCAAAATCCTACTACCTTATTGTCATAATGTGCAGTGTCACTAATGCCAGCAGTCACTGGCATACCACATGTTGGATCTTTTTTGTTGTTCACTAAGCTGATGTCGTAGCTGATCACTGAATCTTCTGCAGCAACAGAGACACTGCTATCCATGGAACTAGTTGTTGAATCCGTTGTGGGGGTATTTTCGTTACCACAAGCCATTAAAAACATACTACCACAAACTGCGATCAAGCCTAAGCTTGTTTTGATTGATTTATTCATAATGAAGATTTTTACAAAGTTAGGACTTCCTTCAAATATGTGTTAAATAGGCTTTCGAAAACTAACAATAATTCATATTTAGGCTAAATTGACTGTATAGTCGTATAATAAAGTCAAATTTGCTTTTTTTAAGATCTATTTTGTCTATTTTATTGCATAATTTTGTATCCTACATGAAACAGTGCATCCAACATAATATTTTGATAACAGCAAATACTGCTGTCACACTTGTTTTGTTCAGTCCCAATAGGCTGCCCCAATCTTCTCGACGCAGATTCTGATAGGACGAGCAGTTGGCAATTGCCCCTATCAGTGGAAAAATCCTCGAAAACATTTTATCATCATAACTTTCATTCCTTTAAATTTCAAGAATCATTGGAACAGAAAATAATTGTACGTATTGCCCACAAGGGTGATATAGTTTATGCAAATGCAATCACTGACGAAATGGAATCCTCTGCCAAAGCAAGAGGTACAGGTATCGCAAAAAGAAGTCCTGCATATGTAGCTCAAAAAATTGAAGAAGGCAAATCTGTCATCGCACATACCGAAGAAGGTACTTGGGTAGGTTTTTGCTATATCGAAGCATGGCAGCATGGCCAGTTTGTGGCAAATAGCGGATTGATTGTATCCCCTGCCTATAGAAAATCAGGCATTGCAAAAAAAATCAAACATGCCATTTTTCAATTGTCTAGAGATACGTTTCCTAATGCAAAAATATTTGGTTTAACCACTGGCCTAGCTGTAATGAAAATCAATAGTGAATTAGGTTATGAACCAGTGACCTATAGTGAACTAACTGATGATGAGGAATTTTGGGCTGGATGTAAAAGTTGTATGAACTATGAAATTCTAATGAGTAAAGATCGCAAAAATTGTATGTGCACTGCGATGTTGTATGAACCAAAAAATAAATAAGCATGAAAAAAGTAGTCTTAGGATTTAGCGGTGGTTTAGATACGACGTTTTGCGTAAAGTATTTATCCGAAGAAAAAGGTTTAGAAGTGCACAGTGTAGTTGTAAACACAGGAGGATTTGATGCCATAGAATTGGCAAAAATTGAAGCACATGCTTATGCGCTAGGCGTTCAATCACATACCACAGTGCAGGCGGTAGAAGGTTATTATGATAGCATTATAAAATATTTAATTTATGGTAATGTATTAAAAAATAATACTTATCCATTGAGCGTAAGTGCAGAGCGATTGACTCAAGCTTTACACATTGCTGCACATGTAAAAAAACTTGGTGCTGGATTGGTAGCACATGGTAGTACTGGAGCAGGAAATGATCAAGTGCGTTTTGATATGATTTTTCAGATCATGATTCCTGATGTTGAAATTTTAACACCTATACGTGATTTACAATTAAGTAGAGAGGCCGAGATTGACTACTTAAAACAAAAAGGAGTGGAGATGAATTTTGAAAAAGCAGCATATTCTATCAATAAAGGTTTATGGGGCACCAGTGTTGGAGGTAAAGAAACACTCAACTCTAAAGGTCTTTTGCCAGAATCTGCTTGGCCCACACCTATGACAAAAGAAGGTGCTACAGAGGAGCTGGTAATTGGTTTCGAAAAAGGAGCGTTAGTGAACGTGAATGGGCAAGCATTTTCGCATCCAACAGCCGCGATTCAATTTATTCAATCCATTGCTGGAGCATATGGTATTGGAAGGGACATTCATGTGGGTGATACGATTATTGGTATTAAAGGCAGAGTGGGTTTTGAAGCTGCTGCCCCGATGGTGATTTTAAAAGCGCATCATGCATTAGAAAAACATGTTTTAACAAAATGGCAATTGTCTTGGAAGGATCAATTGGCACAATTCTATGGTAACTGGTTGCATGAAGGTCAAATATTAGACCCTGTAATGCGTGATATCGAAGCTTATTTATCGAATTCACAAGAACAAGTGACAGGCAAGGTATTTGTGCAATTAAGTCCTTATCGTTTTCAAATTATCGGAATTGAATCTGAGAACGATTTAATGAGTGCAAAATTTGGCAAGTATGGTGAGATGAATACAGGTTGGACAGGTGCGGATGTAAGAGGCTTTACCAAAATATTCGGTAACCAAGTTGGTATTTATCATCATGTAAAAGAAGGCAATCAAAAATAAACAAACGCAATGCAAAAAATACATATTGGAATCATTGGAGGAGCGGGATATACAGGCGGTGAACTACTGCGTGTACTATTGCGTCATCCCAATGCAGTAATTACTTTTGTACATAGTACTAGCAATGCAGGGGAATTGGTCAGCAATGTGCATAGAGATTTACTAGGTGATACAGATTTAATATTTTCAAATGAGTTAAATCAAAGCATAGATATTTTATTTTTATGTTTGGGTCATGGAGATGCAAAAAAGTTTTTAGCTGCTAATTTGATCAATACAAATATTAAAATCATTGACCTATCACAAGATTTTAGATTAAGCAAAGAGGCTGTCATTGGTGATAGAACATTTGTATATGGATTACCAGAATTACAAAAAGCGTCCATTCAAAAAGCGCACAATATTGCCAATCCAGGATGTTTTGCTACAGCGATTCAATTAGGTTTATTGCCATTGGCTGCGAAAAACATTTTAACGGATGTATACACGACAGGTATAACAGGTTCGACTGGTGCTGGACAAGGTTTATCAGTAACCAGTCATTTTAGTTGGAGGGCGAATAATATCCAGGCCTATAAAACATTAGATCATCAGCATCTACATGAAATTGAACAAAGCCTAGCACAATTGCAAGGGAATCAGGCTGCTCAAGTGCACTTTGTGCCTTGGAGAGGCGATTTTACAAGAGGTATTTTTGTGACTTCTGTCATTAGTACAGATTTAACGATTGATGCATTGTATGCGATTTATGAAGCCTATTTTGAAGGACATGCATTCACTTATGTTTCAAGAAATAAGATCGATTTAAAACAAGTGGTGAACACCAATAAATGTTTGATTCATATTGAAAAGCAGGGCAATAAAGTAGCCATACATAGTGTGATTGATAATTTATTAAAAGGTGCTGTAGGACAGGCAGTTCAAAATATGAACTTATTATTTGGACTAGAAGAAACAAGCGGCTTACAGTTAAAGGCAACTTATTTTTAAACAATGCTTAAAGTCAAGTAGGATACAACAAGCTACATAGTGTCACTAAATATTTATTAATTATGTCTTTATTCAATGTGTACCCATTAAATCCTATCTCTATCACCAAGGCCGAGGGCAGTCGTGTATGGGATGATCAAGGACAGGAATATTTAGACATGTATGGAGGCCATGCAGTCATAAGCATTGGGCATACACATCCACATTGGGTGAACAGCATTAAAGATCAATTGCACAAAATTGCTTTTTATTCTAATTCAGTGATCATGCCAATTCAAGCGCAATTAGCAGATGCTTTGAATGAAATAAGTGGAAAAAAAGAGTATCAACTATTTCTTTGCAATAGTGGCGCAGAAGCAAATGAAAATGCAATGAAGCTGGCATCCTTTCATACTGGACGAAAAAAAGTGATTGCTTTTAGTAATGCTTTTCATGGAAGAACTTCTTTAGCAGTAGCAGCAACCGACAATCCAAGTATTGTTGCGCCTGTAAATGAAACCAATCATATTATATTTTTACCCTTCAATGATGTAACAGCATTACAAGCATGTTTTGATGAGCAAGGTGATCAAATTGCGGGAGTGATTATTGAAGGCATACAAGGTGTAGCTGGTATTCGTGAAGCATCTGATGCGTTTTTACAATCGATTAGAAAAGCTTGTGATGAATTTGGTGCTGTTTATATTGCAGATAGTGTTCAGTGTGGATATGGTAGAACTGGTCAGTTTTTTGCACATGATCATGCTGGCGTTAATGCGGATATCTATTCTATGGCAAAAGGCATGGGCAATGGTTTCCCAATTGGCGGTATTTTAATTGCACCCCATATTCAAGCAAAGTTTGGTATGCTTGGCACTACTTTTGGTGGAAATCCTTTGGCTTGTGCAGCTGCACTATCTGTCATCGAAGTGATGCAAAATGAAAACTTAATAGAATCTGCTAAAAAAAATGGAGACTATTTAATACAAGCCCTTCTAAAAATTGAAGGTGTAAAAGAAGTGAGGGGTAGGGGCTTGATGATTGGATTTGAAATGGAAACATCTTTAAGTGAGGTCCGAAAAATCTTATTAAACGAATTTAAAGTGTTCACTGGAGAAGCTAAACCGAATGTGATTCGATTATTGCCTTCTTTAGCGATCACAAAAAGTGATATCGATTTATTTTTATCAAGATTGCAGGATGCCATTTTGTATATTCAACAAAAGACAAACTAATTAGTGCCAATGAAACAATTTATAAATGTTAAGGATGTGGCTGATATCAATGCATTGGTGCAAAAAGCATTGGCCTATAAATTGGACCCTGCAATCGACAAGCAATTAGGGGCAGGGAAAAGATTAGGTTTGTTATTTTTAAATCCAAGTTTAAGAACTAGATTAAGTACACAGGTGGCCGCGCAGAATTTAGGAATGGAAGTAATTACTTTTAATGCAGACAAGGATGGATGGGCTTTAGAATTTTCCGAAGGGGCCATTATGAATGGAACTACTGTAGAACATATAAAAGATGCTGCCCCAATTTTAGGCAATTATTTTGATATTTTATGTATCAGAACTTTTCCTGGACTCCTCAATCAAGCGGATGATTATTCAGAAAAAGTACTGAATCAATTTATACAATATGCAGGCATTCCTGTAATTAGTTTAGAGTCTGCAACATTGCATCCTTTACAATCATTAACAGACATCATTACTATTAAAGAATCAATTGAATTGAGTGGGGCATTCAAACATAAAAAACCAAAAGTGGTGTTAACATGGGCGCCACATATTAAAGCGATCCCTCAATGTGTATCAAATAGCTTCAGTGAATGGATGAATAGCTGGGGCGAGGCTGATTTTATCATCACACATCCACAAGGCTATGAATTATCGGAAGCTTATACAGAAGGTGCAACCATCTTACATGACCAGGATCTAGCACTCAAAGATGCTGATTTTGTATTTGTGAAAAATTGGAGCGCTTACCATGAATATGGTAAAGTATTGTGCTCTGATGCTAATTGGATGTTAACGAATCAAAAATTAGCACTCACCAATGATGCAAAAGTGATGCATTGTTTGCCTGTTAGACGTAATGTTGAATTAAGTGATGAAGTTTTAGATGGACCAAATAGCTTGGTGACCAAACAAGCATCTAATAGAGTCTGGGCTGCACAAGCGGTCTTAGCCGAAATTTTGAAAACAATAGATACGGTTCAAAAAAAGTAATAATTTACACAAATGGAATCATTGTATGTCATTAAAATAGGAGGCAATATTGTTGACAATCCAGCATTGTTAACTGCATGCCTTAATGCTTTTGCTTTTATTGAGGGGCATGCTATTTTAGTGCATGGTGGGGGAAAATTAGCCACAAGTTTGGCTAAGGATATGGGCATCGAACAAACAATGATTGAAGGTAGAAGAGTGACAGATGAACAAACGCTTAAAATTGTTACTATGGTTTACGCTGGTAACATCAATAAAAATATTGTAGCACAGCTTCAAGCGACTGGAGTAAATGCAATTGGATTAACAGGCGCGGATGGTAATTTAATACAAGCACATAAAAGAATACATGAAACAATTGACTTTGGTTTTGTTGGAGATGTAGATACCATCAATAAAAATTTAATACATTCATTGATTAGCAATGGCATGAAATTGGTAGTAGCACCCATTACACATGATAAACAAGGTCAATTATTGAATACCAATGCCGATACTATTGCACAATCTATTGCAGTTGCAATGGCTGATCAGTATAAGGTTCATTTGATATATGCCTTTGAGCAAGAGGGTGTCTTATTTGATATACAGGATCCTAGTTCTGTCGTTGCAAATATGGATCAAACAATGTACGATAGACTAAAAGCAGAGAAGCGCATCTTTGATGGTATGTTGCCTAAAATTGACAACGCTTTTTTGGCTTTAGCAGGCGGTGTAATTTCGGTCATTATTGGTAAAGCTGAGCAATTGAATGCATTAATAAAGGGCAATGCAGGTACTACAATTAAATTATAATGTCAGTAAATAACAATATACTATCAACAAATCCTGAAGTAAAATTGCTTCAACAAAAAGCAATACAATTGCTCAAATCATTGATTGCTATTCCTTCATTTAGTAAAGAGGAGTCTGCTACTGCGGATTGTATTCAATCATTTTTCGATAAAGAGCAAGTGCAATGTAATAGGGTAAAAAATAATATTTGGTCAAAGAATCTTCATTTTGATCCATCAAAGCCAACAATTTTATTGAATTCACATCATGATACGGTGCAGCCTAATAAAGGGTATACATTAGATCCATTTGCACCCATTGAACAAGATGGTAAGTTGTTTGGATTGGGCAGTAATGATGCTGGAGGATGTTTAGTTAGTTTGCTAGCGACTTATTTATATTATTATCACAAAGAAGGCTTGTTGTATAATTTTGTTTTTGTGGCATCTGCAGAGGAAGAAATTTCTGGTACTGAAGGCATTGAATTGGTTTTAAAAGTGATTCCAAAAATTGATTTTGGTATCGTAGGAGAACCAACTTTAATGGAAATGGCTATTGCGGAAAGGGGTTTAATGGTATTAGATGTGGTGACTATTGGCAAAGCAGGCCACGCTGCCAGAGAAGAAGGAGAAAATGCTTTGTATAAAATTTTACCAGACTTAAATTGGTTTAAGACCTATGCTTTTGAAAAAATCTCTCCTTTGTTGGGTGCAGTTAAAATGAGCGTGACTGTAATAGAGACAGATAATAAACAGCATAACGTAGTTCCTTCTACTTGTAAAATGGTAGTAGATGTGCGTGTAAACGAATTGTATACATTCGAAGAAGTACTAGATACGATTAAAAAAAATATTAATGCAACAATCACCCCACGTAGCTTAAGGTTACGTTCTACTAGTATTGCCTTAGATCATATTTTAGTGAAGGCGGGACTAGCATTGGGCAAGGGCTATTATGGATCAGTCACCACTTCAGATAAAGCATTGATGCCATTCCCAACCTTAAAAATGGGGCCTGGTGATTCTGCGAGAAGTCATTCGGCAGATGAATTTATTTTTACACATGAAATTGAATCCGGTATCATTACGTATATTCAATTACTTGAAAACATTTTATCTTATGAGTAAGCTTTGGCAAAAAAACAACCAGACCACTGCATCGGTGGAGCAATTCACAATAGGTAAGGATCAGTTAATGGACCAATACCTTGCTGCTTATGATGTCATGGGATCTATTGCACATACTACAATGTTGTCGGAAGTAGGGTTATTGACAAAAGCCGAGCAAGTGCAACTTAAAAATGCCTTAATAGATATTTATACAAATATTCAAACAGGTCATTTTTCGCTTGATGCTGGTGTAGAAGATGTCCATTCACAAGTGGAATTATTACTGACACAAAAGCTGGGTGACATAGGCAAGAAAATACATAGTGCAAGAAGTAGGAATGATCAAGTACTTGTAGACATCAAATTATTTATGCGCGCTGAGATTACAAAATTAACTGTGTCTATTCAATCATTTTTTACTTTATTACAAACAAAAAGCGAAGCACATCAAGCAGATTTATTGCCAGGATATACCCATTTACAATTGGCTATGCCTTCTTCATTTGGATTGTGGTTTGGCGCCTATGCAGAGAGTTTGGTAGATGATATGATGATGCTACAGGCAGCGTATAAAATCGTCAATAAAAATCCATTAGGATCAGCTGCTGGATATGGATCGTCTTTCCCAATCAATAGAACAAGAACAACAGAATTATTAGGTTTTGATACATTAAACTATAATGTTGTGTATGCTCAAATGGGTAGAGGCAAAGCAGAGAGGGTGACTGCAATGGCCATGGCAAATGTTGCAGATACCTTAGCTAGATTAAGTATGGACGCATGTTTGTTTTTAAATCAAAATTTTAGTTTTATACAATTTCCAGAAAGCCTAACAACTGGATCTAGTATTATGCCGCATAAAAAAAATCCTGATGTATTTGAACTAATCCGTTCTTATTGCAATCGCATTAAAGCATTGCCCAATGAGATCATGATGATGACCACAAATTTACCTTCTGGTTATCATAGAGATCTTCAGCTTTTGAAAGAACATTTATTTCCTGCTTTTGCAGAATTGAATCATTGTATCGAAATGGCGTCTTTAATGATTGAACATATGGAGGTCAAAAAAGAGCTATTAAATGATCCAAAATACCAGTTTTTATTTAGTGTTGAAGAAGTCAATAAATTGGTTAATGATGGTATGCCATTTAGAGATGCCTATAAAAAAATTGGACTGGATATTGAGTCTGGCAAGTTTACGTATAGCACCGAAATCAAGCACCAGCACGAGGGAAGTATAGGAAACTTATGCAATCCACAAATTGCTGCTCAAATGGATTTGGTTATCAAGGGTTTTGGTACCGAAAAAGTTGCACAAAGAATTCAGGATTTATTGGCATTATAAGGGGATTCTGATGTATTTTTGAGGTCTAAATTTGAATATCCAAAAGATGAAAAAAACAATATTTTTAGCCTTAGCCACTACAATAACCGTAACAAGCTGGGCACAAACTAAACAATTGGCTCCATTGAAGCCTACTGTAGCAGTTAAGAAAGTAGTAACAAGCAAAACTGTTGCAGCTAAACCTACAAGTACAACTGTGGTTTTTAAGAATTCAAAAGACAGTGCTTCTTATGCTTTAGGTTTAAGAATTGGACAAAGTTTAAGATCACAGGGCTTACAAGATGTCAACGTTGCGATGTTCAACAAAGGGATGGCTACTGGTGTGAATGTTAAATCATTAATTCCAGATAGCTTATTAGATATATGTATTAAAAACTACCAAGATAAAATGAGTACAGAAAAAATCGCTATCAATCGTGCAGCAGGCGCTGCATTTTTAGCAGAAAATGCAAAAAGACCAGGTGTGGTTCGTTTAAGCAATGGCTTGCAATATGAAGTTATGGTTGCCGGAACAGATACCGCTAAGCCAACTTTAAAGAACACCGTTAAATGTCATTACCATGGTACTTTAATCACTGGTGAAATATTTGACAGTTCAGTGAATAGAGGAGAGCCAATTAGTTTCCCATTAAATGGCGTGATTAAAGGATGGCAGGAAGCTTTACAGTTAATGACTGTTGGAAGTAAGTGGAAGTTATTCATTCCTTCTGAATTGGCTTATGGCGAACGTTCTGCTGGACCAGTGATTGGACCAGGATCTACTTTGATTTTTGAAGTGGAGTTATTGGGTATACAATAATATTTGTAATACATCATTTATAATACAATACACTTCACATCTATTTGTGGAGTGTATTTTGTTTCATAGCCTTTTCAATTTTTATTATGCAAAAGATTTTTGTAGTCATCCTTTTAAGTATAAGCGCATTTGCTTGCACCCCAAATAATGTCAAAATCAGTGCGACGATTGGTCAACAGATGGATAGTGCTGGTATGCAAGGAAGTTTTGCTTTAATGGAAAATAGTAATGAAGCATTTACTGTTTTTAATTTATCCGCGTATAAGGATACTGGGTATGCGCCTTTGAATACATTTTTTGCTTTACCGATTTTAATTGGTTTTGATCAAGGTCAACTTAATGCAGACACCAATACTTGGGTATCGCTAGATTCAACTTTGTATTATCAGCAATTGGTGCAACAAATTGGTAGAACGACCATTTTACAAGAAATTGATTCTATACATTATGGCAAAGGGATTGTAAGTGCGAATATGGATGGTTTTTGGAAGGATGAATCCTTATTGATTACTGCAGACGAACAGCTTGGCTTTATCAAAAGATTATACTTTAAAGGCTTGCCTTTTCAAAAACGCAGTCAAGAGCTTTTTAAAAAAATGATTTTAAAAGAGCAAAACTCTAATTATCAATTAAGTTATTTAGTGGCGACCGATACTGCGCTTGGAAATCAAGCTTGGGTACTTGGATATATCGAAGAAAACTTACATCCTTATTTCTTTGTATTGCATACAAGTGCAACAGATGGAAAGGACTTGAAGAACAGGAATGTTAATTTATTAAAATCTATATTGGTTAAGGAAGGCTTCTTCAAAGGAGTTCGTTAAATTTAATCACTATTCATTATTATAAGCAAGCTTTATGCAATACTATTCTGAATCATTGACATCATATAAGCGCATCCAAACAAGACCAGTAAAAGTGGGTAATCTAATAATTGGAGGTGGTCATCCTGTTCGTGTTCAAACCATGACCACCACAGACACCATGGATACTGATGCCACTGTAGCGCAAATCATTCGATGTATTGAAGCTGGTGCAGAATTGGTTCGTGTAACAGCTCCTAGTAAAAAAGAAGCTGAAAATTTAGCCAATATCAAAGCGATCCTGCATTCAAAAGGATATACTACGCCATTGGTTGCAGACATTCACTTCACACCGAATGCAGCAGAAATTGCAGCAAAGATTGTAGAAAAAGTGAGAGTGAATCCAGGTAATTATGTAGACAAAAAGAAGTTTGAACAAATTGATTATACCGATGCGGAATATGTAGAAGAAATTGAACGCATAAGAGAGAAATTTTCGCCCCTTGTACTTATTTGTAAAGAACATGGCACTGCAATGCGTATTGGTACCAATCATGGTTCATTAAGTGATCGTATCATGAGTCGTTATGGTGACACAGCGATTGGTATGGTGGAGAGTGCTATGGAATTTTTGAGAATTGCAAGAAGTTTGGATTACCACCAAATTATTTTGAGTATGAAATCAAGTAATCCTCAAGTGATGGTTCAAGCTTATCGATTATTGATTCAACAAATGCAACAAGAGTTCAATGAATTATATCCTTTGCACTTAGGCGTAACAGAAGCTGGTGATGGAGAAGACGGAAGAATTAAAAGTGCGATTGGTATAGGTACCTTATTAGAAGATGGTATTGGTGATACCATTAGGGTGAGTTTAACAGAAGACCCTGAACTGGAAATTCCAGTTTGTTTGGACTTAGTTAAAAGATACAATCAGTTGTCAGAAGTGAATACAGCAATGGTGCCTGCATTGACACAGTTGCCTTATAGTCCTTTTGAATATGCAAGACGCAGCACAACAGCTGTTAAAAATATAGGCGGCAAACAAGTGCCTGTGGTGATTGCAGACCTAAGTCATCTTCCTACTATTCAAATAAGCGATTTAGTTGCGATTGGTTATACCTATGATGCAGCTACCGATAAATGGGCAATTTCTGATGCTGCCGCAGATTATGTATTTATTGGACATACGCCTTTGGATTTTAACTTGCCTGGGACCCTCAGTATAGTGGCAAGTCCTGCAGTTTGTGCGGTTGCCAACAATATCGAAAAATACCATCCAATCATGGATGCTGCTTCTTATATTAGTTTAGATGCAAAACACCCGCATCTTAATTTTGTACAAATAGATTGTTACAGTGATCTTTCACCTATAGCAGATGAATTATTATTACAAATAGCAAAAGATCCTTCTGTGGTGCTATGCTTGAGTAGTCAATGTAATAATGCCATGCAAGCTGTGAGAAGAATGGCTATTCAACTAATGCAATTAGACATCCGTCAACCCATTATTTTAGTGACGGATAGCCAATGGAAAACGACGGACGAACATTTAATTCATTTTGCAATAGAAACAGGTGCATTGTTATTAGAAGGTATTGGAGACGGTATTTGTTTGGGATTGAGCAAAGATGCCTATGATGCAAGCGTGAACGGATCGAATGTATCTGGCCGTAATTATTTTAACAATGCGAGTATTGAACAATTATTAAATACAACGGCATTCGGTATTTTACAAGCAACTAGAACTAGGATTTCTAAAACTGAGTATATTTCATGCCCAAGTTGTGGTAGGACATTGTTTGAGCTACAAGAAACAACGGCTAAAATTAGAGCAGTAACCAATCATTTAAAAGGGTTAAAAATTGCGATCATGGGCTGTATTGTGAATGGTCCTGGTGAAATGGCAGACGCTGATTTTGGTTATGTAGGAAGTGGGGTAGGTAAGATTACTTTATACAAAGGTAAAGAAGTGATGAAGCGTAATATTGATAGCAATGTGGCAGTAGATGAATTGATTTTATTACTAAAAGAACACAATGCTTGGATTGAGCCAAGTAAATAATTATTTTATGTATTCCATTTTCTATGCAATTTTTTATTTGATCTCATTGATTCCATGGCCTGTGGTTTACCTATTAAGTGATGGAGTGGCTTTTTTATTGAGAAAAATTTTAAAATATAGACTGGATGTGGTGCATCATAATTTAGCCATTGCTTTTCCAAATAAAACCATCCAAGAGCGGAATCAAATTGCAAAAGAATTTTATCAAAAATTTTCAGACTCATTTTTTGAGACCATTAAATTGATCTCAATGTCTGATGCCAATTTTAATAAGCGATTTACATCCAATGCAGAAGTGCTGAATGATTTATATCCTACTGGACAGAATGTACAAATTATGGCGGGTCATTTTTTCAATTGGGAATTTGCCAATTGGGGTGCAGCCAAATATGGTAAATATCCTTTTATTGGTGTTTATATGCCATTAACTAATCGATTTTTTGATCGTTTGATTTTAGATATGCGCAAAAGATATGGGAGCATCTTGATACCAGCTACCAATTTTAAAAATCAATTCCATCAATATGCAACCAAGGGAAAATATGCAATGGCATTAGCGGCAGACCAAAATCCTGGTAATCCTAATGCTGCTTTTTGGATTCCATTTTTTGGGCAATTAACACCATTTGTAAAAGGTCCAGAGAAAGGTGCTAAATTAATAATACCGCTCAAGTCTTTGTACATTTTTATAGCACAAAACGTGGTCATTATCATTCACATTACGAACTCATGACGACTGTCCCTAATTATTTTAAAGACGGACAATTAACTGCACTGTTTGTAAAAACCTTAGAGGATAAAATTAAAAAAGAGCCAGCTAATTATTTATGGAGTCACCGTAGATGGCGCTATCCCTATGATGCGGCGACTTATGGGCATTTAGTAGTGGATTAATGCTCTAAAAAAGAATCGGCATTAGGGTCTTTCTTGGGAGATGCAACAATAGTGAATTTATTTTTCAAAAATTCTACTGCATCCCATCCATCCTGTACTATTCTAATATTGTGTATTCCTTGTTTTTTCAATACAGAGGCTGCAAGTAATAACTGTTTGCCTAAATCATCTATAAGATAAATATTAAAATGTTCGTCTAATTCCGACATTGCACCTGGGTCACCAAATTCAATCAATGGAAGATTGATGGAATCTTTAATATGCGCTTTGTCATAGACCTCTTCTGTACGAATATCTAAAATCATAAGGTATTCGTCGAATGGAATATCCATGGCGAGTTCATCCACTTCTACTTCAATGATTAAATCTATTTTTTCTCCTGCTGCTGTCCAGGTTGAAAAACCACCTTCTAAATAACCTTTCACCTGGGTATATCCTAGCAATTCAAAACGCTTTATCAAAATCTCTTCTGTACCTTGATCGCAGACTAAAATTATTGGACAATCCTGTTCAATAATTTTGAGGGCATTCAATGTTTTGATTTCGTCTAAAGCAACATGGATGGATCCTGGAATGTAACCTTGTAAAAATTCAGCATCAATTCGTGTATCAATAATTTGTACTGATTCATCTTGAGATAAAGATAAAAATTGAGCTAAGCTTAAAACCATATTATCCAACTAATTGTTCTACAAATTGGTTCACTTGCTCAAGACGATTATAGTCCACCATATAAAAAATGAACTTTCCTTCACGCACTGTAACAACAATTCCGGCTCTTCTTAAAATGGCTAAATGCTGCGAGGCAACCGATTGTTCTAATCTAAGTTTTACATAGATCTCGGTTACGGTCATTTTTTGATGCTCGTCAATTAGTTTTAAAATTTGTTGACGAAGTTTGTGATTCAGTGCTCTTAAAATCATAGCAGCTTTTTTGCTATGGATTAAATCCACTTTTAATGGTGTGGCACCATTGTCTAATTGTAGCAAGGATAATGATTGATTCATGACAAATTACATATTGGGGGTTATGAATTGTATTACAGTGTAAAGTTAATGAATAATTAATACATAATATTTTTTAATATGTTACATTTTTCTAGGCAGGATGTACACTTCTTTTAGATAATTTGGACCCACATAGGCCAAGTTCTCAAATTGTCCTTCGGTCCATTTTGCCATCGCCAAATCAAGTAGCACTTGGCTCGAGTAATTTCCATCTAAGTAAGTTACTTCAACTGTGGAGGTAAAATCCTTTGTTTTTAAATGTCCGTTCCCAATACAAATGGTGGGTTGTGGGATTAAGCTATCCCATTTTGTCTGATCTAGCACCAGGGCCTGTTCTGGCAGGATTGGGCTGAGTGATGCATCATAGATGGCGCCAAAAACCTCCATCCTCCTTGCATCTATCATTGAAAAAATTTGGGTCGAGGCATCTATTTTTGTTGATGAACTTTGAATAGCAGCAGCTGCTAAAACTTTCAAAGTGGACAATCCTATAAGTGGCTTTTCTAAGGCATAGGCCATTCCTTTTGCAGTGGCTAGCCCAACCCTTAAACCTGTATAACTTCCAGGCCCTAAGGTCACTACAATAGCATCTATTTCGGTCATCGCCATTTGTTGCCCCTCCAACATATTGGCAATAGCTACTTGAATAAAGCTGGCATGGCTATGCGTCTCCTTATTGGTCAATTCGCCGATGATCTTGCCATCCTTGCCTAATGCCACAATGGCTTCTTCCAAAGCAGTGTCTATGATTAAAAATGTAGCCAAGTCATAAATTTATAGTGCAAAAATAGGTTGGATTTGCCCAAAAAATTAGAAATTGCAATTCTAAATAAAATATATGTCTAAACAAATCATCCAAAGTAATAAAGTACCTGCACCTATTGGTCCTTATAGTCAAGCTGTGATTGCCAATGGTTTTTTATTTGCTAGTGGTCAAATCGCTTTTGATCCAGCTACTGGTGAGTTGGTTTTATCGTCTATCGAGGCTGAAACCACACAGGTGATGGAAAATATCAAAGCTATATTAGATGAGGCGAACATCAATTTTGAGCATATTGTTAAGACGAGTATATTTTTAAGTAGTATGGATTTATTTGCTGCAGTGAATCAAGTATATGGCAGTTATTTCAGTGCTGATTTTCCTGCACGTGAAACGGTGGCTGTGAAAACATTACCTAGAAATGTGAATGTTGAAATTAGTATTACAGCTATTATTAAATAAGTGTGAACTATGCGTACTATTTTATTTTTCTGCTTTATCATTTTTTCGGGACAACTGATTGGACAAGTTTGGACTAAATATGACAGCACCATGAAAATTGGTAAAGCTGGTTATAGAATTTCCTGTTTAAATAGGTCACCAGAAAAAAATGTATTGAATATTAGACCAATAGGATTTAAATCTGATTCTAGAGAAGCATCGATAGAATTAAAGGCTAGGGTACTAGGCGCTGAAATTGATGATTTAAACAACGATGGATTTCCAGACTTGATTATTTTTATTGAAGATGCTGCAGGTAAAAAAAGTATTTTCCCAATTTGCTCACAAGACAATGAAAGAATTGCACCCATTTTATTCCCCGATATTTACAATGATATGGAATTAAGTAAAGGCTACAGAGGGAAGGATGAATACAAGCTAGTAGAAGGTGTTTTATTTAGAAAGTTTCCTGTGTATCCTGCAGATACCACTATCAAAGAGCCAACCAATAAGATTAGACAGTTGATGTATCGTGTGGTACAAGGTGAGCGTGATTCTTGGAAGTTTAAAATGTTTAAACAATTTGAATTAACCGCCAACTAATATCCAGCAGCAATCATTATTTTTCCTACTGCTTTTTCGTTGCCCAAATCGTCTCGCACAAAGATTAAATATATACCCGAAGCAACTTTTTGCTGATACTGATTTCTTCCATTCCATATGGCTTGACCTCCAATTGCCCTAGTTTGCATCATGAGTTGCCCATTGATATCTGTAATTTTCACTAAGGCATTGTTCACTAAATTTTTGATCAAAATAGGTCCATTGTAATTTGGTGCAATAGGGTTTGGATAAATTTTTATTGCAGATTGTGTCGCTGAGGGCTCGGTGGCATTTCCTTTATAGCTGATGATTTCATTTTTTGTAAAAAAGAATACATCTCCTTCGCTTGGCTCAATGCCTATGGATAAGACCGTATTACTTGGAAGCGGACTATTTTCTGTAGTAAAATGTTGAAGTACTTCAGTACCATCCTTGCTAATTAACCATGCACCATTATTGGT
>JACCDL010377497.1_pt1 | contig 23006 bp, 18 predicted proteins | sample 7441931 | NCBI WGS metagenome assembly JACCDL01 (sample SAMN15323437, study PRJNA562643) | freshwater metagenome | isolation source: river surface water | place: USA:Blue River Watershed | collected 2017-08-16 | reverse complement strand
TCATCAAGGATTAATAACAAAGGAGAAACAATCTTTTTACGTCCCTCTGGTTCATAATAAGAATTAGGAAACATAAATTTAATATCGATAACTCCATTATTTCCAATTTCATAATAATTCTTTGTTTTTTCAAATGCGATTTCCTCACAAGGAAAAGGCAAAGCAGTTCCAGAATATGACATCCGAGTATCGGGTGGATTTGGAGCAATGATAACTTTCTTGCTATACATCGAAGGATTTTTTAAATATCCCTTAACAATCATATAGATATCCTCTCTGAAAACACGACAATCTATTTTATCATCGGTAATTGTGATTATCTCCATTATCTCTATTATATTAAAATATTTTAGTAGAGCCTAATCCTTTCTCATTTGTATATCCATTATAACAACTAACACCATCACAATAAACTCCATACATATTCTCAAGTTCCGGATTTTTCTCATTTATCAATTCACCTTTATTACAAGGGATACAAGGCATTAAGTTATTTAAAACATTCTTTCTGTTTTCTTCCATAATCATATCAGAATTTCGTTGAAGAAATAAACGTTGCTCATAACTTGATTTAACTACATTATTCTTGGCTAATAAATCATTAAGATAAGCATTTCTGGCACATCGAGTTTCATAATTGGTAAAGGCACGACCATCCGCCATTTTTAAAGGACAACTTTTATTATCATAAGTAGCACTACAGCAACTCATATCTATTCTAATTATAAATATCATAAAAAAAATTTAAATTTCATGTTCATAACAAAGATTGTGAATGTATAACTGTTCCTTTCTACCCGCTCTTTGTGCCCTTCCAACTGCTTGTTGTTTATCAATACCCATAGAATGATAAATAATAACATCAGTTGCATAATTAATATCGATACCACTGCCGGCATATTGAGTATTTAATAAAATAATCTTAATTTCTCCCGATTTAAACTTCTCAAGAACATTCATCATATGTTGAGTGTTCCCTTTTAAAAATTCAAATTTAATATCATCATCCATCATCTTCTTTTTAATCAAATCAAAACCATTATCATTTCTCGTGAAAACTAAGAATTTACCGTCAGGTTTATTTTTAATGATTGAAATAAAAGTATCCTCTTTATATAAAATTTCCTCTACAGGATTTGCTGAATTATTTTGATTTACAATTGCGATTAAATTATTATAACTTGCTATTCTTGTTCTACAATAAGGACAATTATTATTCCTCTGTATCCAATTCATAATACAACCACCACAAAAGAGATGAGTACATTCAAGCATAATTGGATTTTTAACAGTATCCATACATATCACACAATTATCACTTGATAATGATTTAATTCTTTCCGTTAGGTCACTAATTTTACTCTTTTGAATCTCAATCTCAATATCCAATTTCTTAAGTTTTTGTTGTTTATCATCTTCTGAAATATCCAAATCACTAATATAAACCCTCTCTCTTTCCTTATTCCACAAATCCTTTTTGAGTTCTTTTGAAACCAATTCAATGATATTATCCTCGGTATCACTTTTACCTCCGAGTTCTCGAATGGCACCAGCAAAATCATTCGCATTAATCTTCTCCAAAATGGGACCACTCAAAAATCTTCTTGCGATTAAATAATTAGGTGGTAATTTACATAAATAAGTCTTTTCAATTGGTTCAGGTATATCAAAACTATTCTTGATAAATTTATTACTATTCTTTACTAAAATCAAATTAATCATATGTTCATTATTTATCATTTCCCTAATAGAACAAGTATATTGAGTATTATTATAACCTTTTAATAAATCCACATAAGTTCCTGAAATATGCCAAAAGAAATAATAATGGAGGTTATGTGGCAATTTATTTTGAATATCGTGTGCTTCATCCACCATAATTCTCTTCCAATTTTTAATTACTGGTAAATCTTGAAAGTAATTACAGAAGACAGTTAGGGTAGTATTTTTAATTAAAACGATATCAAAACTTTCCAAATAACTCATTATTTCAGCACGATTATTACCATCAAATTTAGGAATATTATTTTTGATGAAATTAAGATTCGTAATAGAAAGTAATCTTAGATTGGTATTTTTCTTTACAGTTTCCTCCCATTGAACATATACGGGACCTCTTGGAACAATCACAAGAGTTGTATTGAGAATATTATCATCCGTCTTAATTAAATTATTTTTACTGGTAATACTAAGATAATTATAAGAACGATAATAATTATTATGGGTTCTTGTTATATTTGGATTAATATAAATATTCATTGGATTATTTGAAGCTATTAGTGATAAAGCAATTAAGGTTTTACCATAACCAACTTTATCCCCAAGAATACCAACATTACCACTCACCTTAATATCAATTGGCTCATTTTCTGCATTCGAATGATGATAAATATTAAAATTCTTAAGTCTATAATGAATTTCCCCCTGATTTTCCATTTCAATCGCTTTATATAAGGAAGTTAATTGATGGGGCTTTAATTTTAATAATATCTTGTCAGGCTGAGCTGCTAAACAATCATTCTCATTTAACTCCAAGTCATAATGAGTATTTGTATCCATTTCTATTATTAATATTGCCTATTTTTTATATACAATAATGAAAATTATATAAGAAAATAAAACCTACCAATGATATATATGGAACGAGAAAAGTCAATCGAAGAAGAAAAACCAAAGAAAAAAAGAGTGGTAATTGGACTTCCTGGTGATAACTTTACCTCAAAATTCCTTATCTCTTGGACAAGTGCTTTGAACGTCCTTTGGGAAACACAAAAATATGATTTAATTGTAAGTCCGGGTGTTAGTTCTTATGTTACATTCGCTCGTATGCAAACTTTAGGTTTAGATGTCCTTCGTGGCATTCAACAAAAACCATTTAATAATCTCGATTTTGATGTTTGGGTTACGATTGATAGTGATATTATCTTTACTCCACAACAATTAATTGATTTAATTGAATCCACTGAAATTCATCCCGTTGTTAGTGGTATGTATCGAATGTCAGATTTAACCCATTTCCCCATCGTAAAAGATTGGAATACTGACTATTTTGCTAAAAATGGAACTTTTGAATTCCTAACACCTGAATTCGTAGAGAAATGGAAACAAGAGACAGGTCTTAAATATATGCCTGTAAATTATACTGGTATGGGTTTTTTTGCTATGAGACGTGAGGTTTTACGTAAAATGACTTATCCCTATTTTAACGCTGAACTTCAAGAGATTATATGTGATGATGGAACTATTCTTCGTGATATTTGTTCTGAAGATGTGGGCTTTTGTAAAAATATTCAAAAAACAGGAACCCCTATTGTCGTGAATACTGAAATTCGAGTAGGACATCATAAATTAATCTCCGTATAAAAATAAATATGGATATAGATATTTATAATTATCTATTATTAATCGTTTTAGTTATTATAGTTGGATATTTTTCATTGAAATATCTCTTTTTTATTTTAATTGGATTTATATTAGGTGTCTATTTAACCTATTCTTACATCAAATAGTTTTTTAAATCTTTCAGCACATACCTTAACACTTAAATTTTCAATTACATATTCCCTTGGTTTATAAGTATTCAATTTACTTAAAAATAATTTAAATTTATCATCAAATTCATTACTTTCGTAAAAAAACTCTCCACATTTTTCACTCCAATAAGGGATAGATGTTGCAGGATAAGGTGGATAATCAAATCCTTCTTCCTGATTAAAATTGGTAACATCCCATACAAATAGCGGTAAATTACAACTCATCATTTCTTGAATTGCAAAACCTTGACTTTCGTGACGTCCTATGATAATTGCATATTTAGATTTTTGTATATGTTGAATAAAATCATTTTCATCATATCGATGTGAATAACTAAAAATTACATAGTTATCAATTCCTTTATTTTTAAGTTTTTCAACAACAAATTGAAGCTCTGTTGGTTTTCTGTTTTTAAAATAGATTAAAACTTGATTTTTACAAACATCATCAATTTTATTAAATTTATCTGTATTTACAGGAAATGGAATTGGCTGTAAATTTAGTTTTAAGTTATATGATTTATATATATCACAACACCATTTTGATAATATTATAAATACAACATTATTACGATACTCATTAATTGAATCAAATTTATCATTATCAGAAGGAAGTACGCAAAAATGAGGACCAAATAAATAAAGTTTATTTGGATGTTTATGAATATCTACGGGAAACGAAGCACTGTAAATAATTTTATATTTATCATTTGATATATCCTCTTCGTTACCATAAGTAAAATCCATATTTAAATATTTTAATACTGCTTCAAATCCCTCGCGATTTTTGTGATGTATATATTTATTTATAATTAATAGCATTTAGATATAAACTATAATTAATTCCTTATATCATTAACAATGGCCGCAAAGATAAATAATATCATCTTTTGAATCATATAAATCCTTATAATTTAAATAATTATGATTATGTAAATTTAACTTTTCAGCCTTTATAACCAGATTAAGAAGGTTATTATATTTCAAAAAAGAAATTAACTCATTTTTCACATAAATAGCCAATTCCTCAAATGATGAATAATCTTCAATATCTATAATCAAATGAAATCCCCAAAATAATTCATCAGATATTTGAACTATTTTCTTCATTATTATCCTATCATTTTCTAATATCTCTTAAGTCTATTTTTAAATCCTCCTCCTCGTCGAAATAAAGATGACATATAAGTACTTCTGTCACTGGTCATTATTGGTAGTGATGAGGTAGTTGCTTTTGGAGTACTGGAACTTACAGTAGTAGTAGTATTACTTCTATAATTATTATTTGATGATATTGATGATGATGATGAAGAGGAAAATAGATAATAGAATAATCCTATTAATAATACTAATAATAATATACCTAAAATTGAAAAACCAACATAAACCCAAATTTTAAATCTATCCCTTTTTGTTGTCTCATCATTCTTTTTATCTGACATTTCTCTATTATTTTAAATGGAAAAATAAATAGATTTTTAATAAATAGATATGTCTTTAAAAACTATAAATGTTATTCGATGGATTAATTATGATAAAAGTGAAAAATATTCAATAAAGATATTTGAAGATGACAATCTCGAAGATGGAGTTAGTAAGATTGCTTTAAGTATAAATAGCAAAAGTAGATTCTATGTTTGGAATAATAATTTTCCTGAACTTCTTTATTCAATTGAAGACGTTAAATGGAAAGGTTATAATAATAATCCCTTGAAATCCACTGACAGAAATAATAGTATTATCAAACAACCCATCATTTATAAATATAAATATGGATTATGTTATTTTAATAAGATTAATATTATTTTTGAAGATGATTTTAAAGATTTAAAAAATAATCATTATTATTTCACTGAGAAAAAAGTTAAGTCATTGGATGAATTAAAGAAAAGAGAAGATAAATTACTTGAATTAGAAAAAAAAGAAACTAAAACGACTGAAAATAGAATTAATGTTCATCGTTATGAATTAAAGGGTCACTTATCATCGAAATATCAATATTTGGCCGATGTTTATGACAAACTAAATACCAATGACTTTGTTCAATATATTCAATGGGTTAATGATAATTATACACTGGTTCATAAATTATATATGTATCATAGTATTTCTTCCAATAATCTAAAATCTTGGACGAATATTGATAAAATAACAGATACTCGTTGTATCAATTGTTATTGTCCTCTTAACAGTAGCTCTACTATCAAAATTACTATTCATAATGATATGAGCATTACTATTAATTTCATTCTCGATTTACGTAAAAATGTTGTAATGGAAACCATTGAAAAAATAATCCAAAATAAAATTAAGTTATATTTACAATCAGTCTTTGAAGAAAAGATTAATATCACACCTGTCGCAATTAAAATCTTTAATTATATAAGTATTTCTAATGTCTCCATCGAAAAATTAGCAAAAGTCATTTCCAGTTATCAAGATGTCTTTAAGTCCATTAGTTTTAAGAAATCAATCAATCTTATTTATAAAAGAAGTTCGAATTTTACAAATGATTCATTTGATTATAATATTTATGTTCGTAATCGTCTTATTTTAGGTGTAGATAAAAAGGAAATTATAGAAGAATTGGTTACATTTAATATAACTGAAGAAGAGGCTCTTAAAATAATTGAACAAGAAATTGACTTCTTAAATGAATTAGAACAGCAAAAAATTAAGGCAGATTTAACAGAACAAAAATTAAATACCATCGTTGTTATTAAGCCCAGTAAAACTGGATTTGATATAATCATTCATAATATACCCAATAAAACTGAATTGGGCTATTTAACCTTCTGGTTATCCAAGATTGTTAGCTCAGCACAAGAAACCGTCGTAGTCACCAAAAAGAAGGTTGTTAAACCAGTAACCCCTCCATCCTCATCTTCCTCAACGAAAAGCGATGAAAGTGTTGATTTAGGAAAAATAAGCTATTCATCATCTGGTGGTGCCAAAAATGATGATAAAGATAGATATAAAATTACTTTATTACAAAATACAGATAAGGAGTTGTTTGGTGAAAATTATGCCCGTGATAAATGTCAAAAGAAAAATCAACCTTTAGTCATCGATAAAGAAACACGTAATAAATTAAAAGAAGATGGGAAATATTATGTAGATAATGAGGTTTATTATGGCAGCAAAAAGGAAAATATGAATTATTATATTTGTCCTCGATATTGGTGTAAGGTTTCTAAAGTTCCTGCTCATCCTGAAACTGGTGAATGTCCCATACCTGACGAAGAAAAGATTGAGAGCTTTTTTGATAATCCCGGGGAAGTCGGTGTGAAGCGATATGTACATCTGGTGAAACCAAACAAGGAAAATGATATTTGTGCTCCTTGTTGTTTTAAAAAACCACCAAAGGAAGCCGATTTGGGTAAATGTAAAAATTATGAGACTTATGACCCCAAGAATTTAACAAAAGGGGTTATTGATGAAAAAGATGAAAATTATCTGGTAAATGCGAATGCTCCCATTAATCCAGGTAGATATGGTGTAGTTCCTAAACAATTACACGAATTATTATCATTTTCTACATCTATAAAGGCTGATAAAATACTGGTAAGAAAAGGAATTATTCATAAAGCTTCCACTAAAGATAAGGTTATTCATACCGATAGTTTAATATTTGCTCTAAGTTATCTTTTAAATTTTGATAAGAAACAAACATTTATAAGTGATTTAATTGCCAAAATGGACTTGATTACTTATATGAGTTTGGAAAATGGAAATGTTTGTAAAGCATTTATGGATAGATTACCAATCATTCCAAATGAAAATTTGGGTTTAATTAATGAACTTCAAGAGTATTTAAAGAAATTTCCGGCCATAAGTGAATTATATAAACTTGATTTTAATAAACACGATTATCGTTTATCAAGATTTTTGGCAATATTCAAAAGTTATAAAAAGTTTATCAATTATTTATCAGCAAATGATTATACCACACCTAAAAGCTCTTATTTTATATATGCGATGATTAGTATCATTTATAATAAACTACTTGTTATTTGGGATAAATTAGATGACAATATTTCAATCTTATGTCCTTATTATACATCATTTGATGATTTAATCGCAATTATGGAAATTAATCCAGAGGTAATAATGTTATTGAAAGACGGTAAATATTATGAACCATTAGAAATACGATTTAAAAATAAAGAAACCACGAGAATATTCAAATTAAATGACTATCCTAAATTGGAGGAATTATTGAAATCTTGTAGTGCCAATAATAAGAATTATGATATAAATGATAAAATTTACAGAGACATCTATACCCTTAATAATTGGATTAAAACTAAAGTAGTTTTAGATAACTATTCCAAATTTTTATTTGAAACCATTCTTATCAATAATGATTTAACTATTGAGCATTTCTTAACAAAAACAGGAATTCTTATTACTATTGATAAGATTGGTATAAGTTTTCTTCCAAGAATAATAAAGGATTTGAATATTAAAAGGATTGCGTTTTATGATGATTATGTTTCTAAAACCTTTAATATAAATATTTCGCTCAAAGATTTAGAAACCTTTAAAAACAAAGTTTTATCTTTAGGTACTATTAAATATAACATAGGTGTTTTAGATACAGATAAACCTCAAAAAGAACCCGTTAATCAATTATTTACCATTCTTACTATAGAACCAAAAGACTTGGGAAATACTAATATCATTCATTCAAGAGTCGAGGACGACCTTTATTTTTATGATAAATTTAATGAAACTGAAAACAAAAAATGGTTTCAATTACAAATGATGGTTTTTAATAAACTTTTAAAGGAATTAGATGAAGATAAACTTAAAAAACTTCAATCATTACCACGAATTGATTATATAAATAAGATTATGAGTTTTTTTACTACCAATCCAGATAAAAATAAAATTAGAATTATTATTGAGGAAATTCCTATTTATAGCATCAATCATATTAAGAATTATTTAAATAAAATGACTTTATATTACAAATACAATTTCTTAGATTCAAATATAATCAAAGATGAAAAAAGAAAACAATTCCAATTTTCACAAGTTGCTTTAAATAAAGGTATGGATGAAATCATTAACTATCACAAATCAGCACCACTTACAAGCTTTAATAAAGAAAAGGAGATGGTTTATGAATTTGATAATAAAACAGTAAAAGAGGATACTTCAAAATTACCAGAATTAATGAAAGGCACATTTGAACCATTGAATAGTAAATGGGTCATGCATAAGAAAAGTAAATGGTATTTAATGGAAATACTTAAAGTTGATTATTATCAAAATAATTATTTTCGTGAATTTTTTGAATGGTTTGCCAATTTTATTCATATTAAAACCAGTTATCAGAACTTACTTGATATCACAGTTCAAAAATTAATTGATTATAGGAATAATGAGAATGTAATGAAAACCTTATTTAAAGATAAGACCATTTTTAATGTCTTTTCCCTATTAAGTGGTAAATTTTATAAAAATGTAAATGTTTATTGGGAGAAACACTACTCAAAATTGACAAATAATCAAAAACTGGAATTAATTGACAAAATTAAAAAGGATGGATTACATCCAAATGATTTAATGATTATTACAATGTCAGAAATTTTAAATATTTCCATTCTTATTATTCATCGAGCTGTTTATGGAACCACCAAAAATGATGATATCAGAGGTGGATTAGATGATTTAATAGTATCTTCAACTTTTATAAAAGCTCTTAATAATTATAAAAACAGACCTCTTTTAATCTTCTTTAAACTCACTGATGAAGACGAAATAACCAATTATCATTTAGTCTTTAATAAAACTACTCCTGTAAGTACTAAAAGCTTTTATTTAAAATTAGATGATATTCCAAATGAAATAAAATTACTAATCGAAGAACATATTAGACTTGACGAAAATAAAGATATGGTTTTATTAAAGTAATAATTGAGAATCCTAATAGATATAGCCATCCAATATTTGAAAAATAACACCACATCGACCCCCAAGTTTTATATTTCCAATGATAATACAAACTTACGGATAAGAGAGTTACTGTAAATATAAATGTTGACTTATATTTACTTAGGTAAGTTGGAATAATATAAAAGGCTAAGCCAATAATTATCCATATTAAAGGCAACTCTAACCAATACCACGACAAATGTTTATTTTTACCCATTCGCATTCGAAAATCCACGAATCTTAATTGAAAAGTTATGAATAAAATTGCGAATATAAATAATGATAGTAATAAGATTTTTGATGCTTTCTTATCAGGTAAAAAGTAGTTTAATAATATCAATTGTATTACTATTGTTAGAAAAGCAAGAATACTTAGATATCTATTTATAGTTAGATTATCATAATAAGTCCAAGTTAAAAATTCTATAAATTGTATAAATGTAATTGACATCAAAATTAAAATTGTTTTTGGTGGGACAACCCCCAAATAATAAACGATAATCGCAGATATACATCCATATATAAAGGTACGTAGGGAAATTTCAGCATTATAACACATTTCTATAATTAAGGAAATAATATAGAACCAAAGGGAAATCTTATTATATGATTTTTATTTTCATCAGTTAATAAATCAAAACGATTTAAATCCTTATTATGCCACCAATCATAATGAAAACTTACATACATCGGTATTTTATGCTTTGAATATAATTCGAGTAAATCATTTAAAATAAACTCTTCACCCCCTTCAATATCAACTTTAATAATAGAAATATCATTTATATCAACATCTTTTATTAATCGATTCACAGAAATAGTTTCTATTTTATAATCATTTGTATCATCATTATTTAAATATATTTGTGAAGTACTGTCATTTAATTTTGAATTGGAAAGATATTTATTTTTGCCAAAATTTACAAAGGTGTCATCTTCATTATAAATGGCTTTATTGATGAGGGTATAGTTATTATCACAATTATTTTTCATATTTAAACATAAATCTTTATAAGCCCTATTGTCTGCCTCTACAGAATATACATATTTAGATTTTCTTGACCCATACATAGAAATAGAACCTATCCAAGCACCAATATCAATCAGTATTTTATCTTTTGATAAATACCTATCGAGAATATCAAAAGTTTTTCTTTCCCAATTGAAATAGACATCACGCCAATACGTTATATTTTCATCGTTTTTATTTATGAAAAAGAATTCATCATTTTTATTTACTTTTTCATAATTCTCATTAATATCTTGAATTGTTTGTGATTTTATTGTGGATATTTTATCAGTATTAATATATATCAAATATTTGTCATAAATATTGATAACTTTGGAATCATAATACCAAGGTAAATGTTTTGCCGTAAAATTCGAAGCAACTCTTAATGAAGTATAAAAATTATACTTTTTATTAATTAACGCAAATGTCGTATCTAAGGGAACATAATAAACATCAATGTTATTGTATTGATGTTTATTTATCCAAAATTGTTTTTCCCAGTCATATATCGTTTGATTACAAAAATAAAGACCTTGATACATTTTTTCTGAATCACTTATATCTAACGCAAATCCAACCCTATAGCATTTAAAAACTTCTGACATATCTATTAATATATCAATGAAGTTTGATGGTAAATTTTCATTAAATTCTAAATCTGGGTCTGTCAAAACAAACTTATCAGGTAACTGATTAAATAAATCAACATTTCTTGTTGAGTCAACATGAGGAGCAAGATTTTCAGGCCTATTAATTATTTTAACATCCACCCGATTTAAATAATCAATCGTTTTTGGACAAGTGGAACAATTATTCATAATAAAAATATTCTTATAATAATTTTCATTTATTTTCTTGATTTGTCGTATGGTATTATCAACATATTTATAATTATTATAACAGATTACTATAATAGGAATATCCATTAATATAAGCAATAATATTATTCTTTATATCCAAAGATTAACTTATTTATAGTCGTGTTTACACAAAATAATCTATGAAGTATTATTCCTAAGATGAATAATATTAGAAGAGTCAGGAAAAAATTTAAATTAAAAACCTTGGCTATTATAAAAGCCCCGATAATTGTACCTAAAACATCGACAATGGCCAAATTCATAAATCGATAGGAATGAGCCCCTTCATTTGGCCTTCCGAAGATTTCACTAAATTCCTTAAACGGACAATTCATCTTTATTTTTATACATAATTTAAATTACGATAATTACGAAGATAGCAGTTATGTTATTAATATTAAATCAATTTCTATAACTATTACCTAATTTTATTATAGATAGAAATGAAAAATCTTCCTATTTTGTTTATTTTCGATTTAGATTTAACAATAATTGGTGAATCTAAAAATATTAATTATTACAAATATGAACTTCTCGGGTTTATTAACCAAAATTGCGAACATAAAAAAATGAATGGTGATATTTGTAAAATTAATAGGAATGATTGGATTAAAGTGATACCTGATGGATTTATTAGACCGGGATTTAAAGAATGTGTATTATCCATTAAGGAAACATTTCCTACAGCTGAGTTTTTTATTTTCTCGAATGGTACAAATGATTATGTTAAGGATTATAGTAAGGTAATTGAGAATAAAACAGGAATAAAATTTAATGATTTAATATTATCGAGAGAATATAATCTTATTACGCAAAATAATAAATATTCCAAGGATTTATCAGATTATATTCAAGAATTAATCATCAAAGCATTAAGTGATAAATATAAAAAAGATATTCTCGAAAAAAATAGAAAGTTAATATTCACAGAAAGAATGATTATTATAGATGACAATCAAGTTATATGGAATGATAATCCCAATTTAGTAATTTGTCCCCCTTACAATTATGTTCCTATTGTTGAATTAAATCAAGATATATTAAATTTAATTTGTAAAAATAATGCTGTTATGAGTTTTATTCAATCTACATCCGCGAAAAATATGATATTTCCACCGATATCTGTAAATGGAAAAAGCAATGAAGAAGTCAGACAAAGTTATCATCTCTTTATAGCAGATGCTTATTTAAGAAATATGGATGTAAATTTAAAATCATTAAAAGATGATTTTTTTCAAAAATTTTCAAAAGCTCTAAAATCAAGAAAGACCATAGATAAACCATTTACAAAAGCATTTATTAAGAAGTTGAATTCAAATAATAAACAGACCAAGCTAAATAATTAGCAAATATTAACCATAATAAATACGGGATTAATAAATAAACTGATATAAGAGTCTTATCTGTCTTTGAAAATTGAATTAATGTCATTATTGCTAATATAAATATAAGAGTGGTTAAAATAGCAGCACCCAATTTTTGTTTATAATAAAAAAAGACTGGACTATATGCAAAATTAAAAATGAGATGAATAATTGGCAATATCCAATATTTAAATTCTTGTTTATATAAACCATAATAATAAGAAATACCTATAAGGATATATAAGATAGTCCAAGCGATTGGAAAAACGAGTCGCGGTGGATTAAATTGTGGTTTCTTTAATTTTTCATACCATTCATCTGGCTTTCCAATAGACCCAATGAGAAAACCTAATAATAATGGAATAACTATCCATAAAGAATAAAAATCGATTTTCATTCTTTTATATTAATTTTAAAGATAATTAATTAATGATTACTCGTCTAATTGACGCGTTAACATAAATCTTGTTTCCTTGATGTGTAACCCTAAAGTCATAATTGCGAAAGTTAAATAATAACTCATCATTGGTAAGAGCAGTAATATACGGATTCGAGAGAGAATTGGTGACACCCTTTGAAAAGGTTAACCAATCATCCTCGTTTGCGAAATTCATAACATTGGCATCAATGGTATTACCATTTGAGATGCCAGTGGTGATATCATAGATAGAATCAATTGCCTTGCTAACACAGCTAAACATCTCTTTCGTTTTGGTGATATATGAAAGGAATATAAATAATCATTTTTTTATGAGAAATAATAAAAATAAATCCAATTCTACTTAAACAATCTTAACCTCCTGTTTCTTGAGAGTATAACACTCATCCTTATCCTTTAATTTATAATTGAACCCTATATCCATATCATCGAATTCTTCTGTGATTTCTTCTGGTTCCTCCTCGATAACATCAACAGCTTTCTTGGCTTTCTTTTTATCTACTGATTTTAATAATTCAATCATCAGTTCCTCATCTAAAACTATATCGAAATTTCCTGAACCACAGTTAGGGACTTTCCCTAACATCACTTGTGGTGAAATTCCAGAGGTATTATCATATTCAGAGAAGATACTACCGTTAATAAGCATATCCACACTCTCCTCAAATGAAGACTTACTTAAAGCACTACTTGAATTTCTGTTAATTCCGTGTCTATCAATCGACATTAATGTTCCCTTATAAGTCATTGTATCTATAAGTAGGGACAGATGTCTATAATTCATCGAACCCTCACCTGTCACATTTACCAATTCATTATATAAAGCATTTCTGGCTGCTTCAATTCCCAATACACTATGAATTTCTCTGATATCATTTGAAATTGTTCTTGTTTGGTCTATGTTTGGATTTGATAATATTTCCATCAGATTTGTGCCATCTGTATCTAATACCCATTCAACAACCTTTTCAAATTCTCCCTTATCATCATTATAAATCTCATTTTGTTTCTTATTTAATGAAACCTTATTTACTCCCTTATATCCCTTCAACAATACTTGATATACGATATTATGTTCCATTGCTTTAATAGCAGCAATTTCATCCTTATTTTCAATATCCTTACAAGCATATTCCGTCAATTTAATTCTAAATATACATTCCTCCGCATTATCATCACTATAAACACAATCGATATATTTATTATAAGCCTTGTTCAATTTCGTATAAATATCAATCATTCTCAATCCATAAGTAACCATCTTTTCCTTATTAAACTTCATTCGCAACACCCAAGGTGACTTGCTTCTGTGTTTATCAATAGCGTCATATAACTGTTGGAATTTATTATAAATATCCAACATTGGTTTATCTCTTTTAATTGTATTCTCACTATCCCAATAAATTTCACTATACTCGAGAATATCAGACAATCGAGTAATTTCAATACTATTCTTAACATTCAAAGCAATCATCTTTGTTTTATCAATTCTTTCATCCTCATATTCGCCATTTTCATTCATCTTAGGATTTACAACAGTAGCAACATCCGGTTTCATATAGATGATAAGTGTAGGTGTTTTAGTCTTCTTTGTGGCACTTAAAATTTCCTTCAATCGAGGCACACCACTTGTGGCTTTCACAGCTGCAGCTGTACCTGACACGTGGAATGAATCAAGAGTCATTTGAGTACCCATTTCACCAATGGTTTGAGCTGCCACAACTCCAACCATTTCACTCGGCTGTACCAATCCTTCATTGAAATATTCATAAATTTGACCAACTAACCAATCAAACATCGCCTTTGTAAAATTATTCTTAATAATCATTCGTTTTGGTGATAAGAAAGCTCTTACAAGAATATGGAAATGTATCATTCCTTGTTCTTGGTCTTTCACATATAAATCTTCAATAATCTTATCAATTTTGTCTAAGACATAATCAGGTGTAAGGTCTGTTAGTGTCCCAGTGATTCCAACAGTATCTCGACGTTTCACCGCCGTAGTTATTAATCTACTAAATGGTATCGGATAAGTAATTTTGCTATTTTTCTTATTTCTATTTACTTTCTTGATAATAAACATTTTATCATCAATCAAATCCTTGAAATGTTCATTTAATCTCTCATAGGTCTTTTGAGTTACCTCTTTAAAAGCCTCTGGAGTTAAATAAACATTCAACTTATCTATCTCTGTTAAATTATATTCCTCCTCCATTTTCATAAATGACATCTCTATGGTTGGTAAGAATTGCTTCTCTATCTTACAACCATCCATTCCATCCTCCCCATATATATACTGAATAATCGTTCCACTTGAATTTCTAACAGTATTATCATAATAAACCTTAGCATCTTCCATCGCTTTCACAAGCCGGCGTTGTACGTATCCTGTTTCAGATGTGTCCATACAAGTCAATCCATTCATAAATGTGAGATTGAGTGTGGTCGGAACTGTGACATCATATAATTTATTATATTTTTGCTTTTCATCCATAGTCAATTCCTTAATTTCAACAATTTCATCAAAAACTATATCATTATGTTGTTTATAATTCTTATGAAGGTTAGTTCTTGATAAGTTGGTTATTAATCTATCATTTTTAAATTTATTCAATAATTGAATTTTCTCAGCAAATAATTTAGCCCATTGTGCGCGAATACTTATCCCATAAATAGGAGCTAAGTTTCGAACATCTGTATTTAAATTGGTAGTATTTGCGTGTCTAACAGACAACTTTCCAAATATTCCAAGTGAATTACATAAACTATTAATTCCTAACATTAAAGTTTCACAAGCAGATGAGGCAAATATACCACCATCTTCATTAACTGAACCATCTCCTGAAAAATAACCATCAAGTAATCCGATTATAAATTCATCTGGTGCTGTAAAAGCTTCTTGAGGCACCTTTTTATTATAACAATTTGTTCCAATTAAATTAATAAGGAATCTTGCTAATAAAGTACTATTCGCAATCAAGGTCTTGGTAGTACCTTCAACTTTTCCTTTATCATTTTTACTAACGGATGTAACATCTAATCTATAAGTGATATCAAATTTATCATACCAAGATTTAAGAAAATTTATAATATTATCCTCGTTTTTGGTAATACCAACAGTGCCTTCTTTATCTCTTGCATATCCATCAGCAAGAAATAATCCAATAAATACACCATTGTCCCTATTTAATTCAAATTTATCAGGTGTGAAACTATGACATCTGGTTGCTCCAAACGGATAAATTCCACCCTCCTTTATATTATCAGTATTTGAGCGACCACTAATAGCCGCTCTCGTAAATCTAAGAACATTATCATAAGGTAATGTAAATGTTTTTCCATTATTTTTCTCATACCAACCTCTGGTAATTTTTGATTTACCAGCCTTTTCAACAATTTCCATTTCCTTTAAATATAATTTGATAGCAGTATGAAATTCTGTACCATGAATATATTCATCTTTGGGAAAATATTTTGACATATCAATATTTTTATAAGTAATTGGTGGCTTTGGTATATTTACAGATGATAGTGTAAATTCACCAATCTTAACATCTGATGTCTTCTTCTTTTCAAATTCTTTTCCATTCCAAACTAATAATGTTTGAGAATTTGGAATTTTAACACTTCTTCCAGCTTTCGTTTTAATTTCATAAATAATATCACCAGGGTCGTGACGTGTAACTGCTGTTAATTCACCCCACGAGGTGTTACCATCATTATCACTGGTTGGAATATAAACCTTATTTTTAATATTAAGAAGTTCCATATTCATTTCTTCAGCACCATGATATTGAATATCATTCTTATATATTGGATTATCAATTTTAGAATCAATCCAATCTCCGATATTCACGCATTTAGCTTGTCCATCTTCAATAATTATAATAGGAGTATCTCCTGTAACTGATTTAACAGCTGTATCAATTAATCCTTCACGTCCACCCATAGCGTGAAAGAATACCTCTTGTGGCGATAAACCACTGATGAAACTATTCTCCACAAAACCACGAGCTTCGGGACCATCATCATACTTCGTAAAATGAGGTAAAGTTCTGTCACTGAATCCGTAGGAAATTCGCTTACCATCCACATTTTGCTGACCAACACAGGCCATAATTTGTGCAATGTTCGTTTCCTTTCCTTTAGACCCTGATTTAACCATATTAAACATACGATTTGTCTTCTCATCAATCTTGGTAAGACTGATACGAGCAACTTCATTTGTAGTCTGATTTAAAATTCCAATGATTTCTCTCTCAATAAATTCCTCATTATTAAAGATGCTATTATTCTCAACATCTCCTTTTCTCATATCTTCCAATTTCTTATAGGCATTCGCCTTCATCTCTCTAATCTTATTATTCAATTCACTATCCGTACTCTTATCAGTTACTAAATCACTGATACCAATACTGAAACCAGCGGTTAATAACCATCTACATACCAATCTTTGAGTATTATCTAAGAATTTCTTAATTTCAATAGGACCATAATCGTGATAAATCACAGGAATCAATCCATTCGTGATATTATGAAATACAGCCTTATCTAAATTACCAGACACCAAAGTGCTATTATTAATAACAACCTTCTGTCCAGCCTTGTTTTTCTCTTCGATATATAATGATGGTGGTAGGATTTCAGAGAAAAGTTCTCGACCAGTATAAGTATAATCCTTGCTGGGTTTCGCCAACTTTCCCTTGAAATAACTATTACACATCTGTAAATTTGCCATTTGTTTATCACTTACAATCGTATAATCCTTCGTGAGTCGAAATGAACCTACGAGGGTATCTTGAACAACTTCAATACTCGGCTTCCCATCCCTTTGTGCTAAGATTAGATAAGGGACTGCAGCCAAATCCTTCAATTCACTCATCGTTTCAATATTCTGAGGACAATGAAGATTCATCTCATCTCCATCAAAATCAGCATTATAAGGAGGTGTATCTAATACATTCAATCTGAAGGTCTGATATGGCATAATGATTACTTTATGACACATCATACTCATCTTATGTAATGACGGTTGGCGATTGAAAAGAACATAATCACCATTATTAAGATGTCGATGAACGATATCACCAACTCTCAATTCACTCACAATCTTATCAAGAGTTCCGTTTTTCTCCGGATACATCAAATTAATCGTATTTAAATCTTTGGCCTTCTTCACATACTTCGCACCAGGCCATTTATTCGGACCATTCATAATCAATTTCTTCATTTCATCTATGTTATACTCATTTACCACCTCTTGAAAAGTGATATTGAGAGCAACACGAATAGGTACTCCCAATTCATCAATACTAATATAAGGGTCAGGAGTAATGACAGAACGAGCTGATTGGTCAACTCTCTTTCCATTCAAATTTCCACGAATTCTACCATCCTTCTTTCGCATTCTATCGCAAATCGATTTTAATTTCCGTCCATTCCTTTGTTGAGATGGAGCAAGACCGGGAATCTGATTATCGATGAAAGTAAAGATGTGGTATTGGAGAACCATAGTGATTAACTTAATTGTTTCCTCACTGGCTCCCTTATTAATCTTATCAATGATACTATTATTAGCCTTTACTATATCACATAATTTATGAGTTAAATCATCCTCTCTGCGTTGACCATTCTCCTCAATGATACTTGGACGAACGGCAGGAGGAGGAACTGGAAGAACGGAACAAATCATCCATTCAGGCCTATTCCAATGGGGATTAAAACCCATAACTTCCATATCCTCCTCACTAATCCTCTTGAAAATTCTCAAGACATCCTCTGCTGTAAATTCCAGTTGAGTAGAGGTCTCTTTTGATTTATCTTTCCATTCAGCAATAATTTTCATCGCTGATTCCTTATTATATCTATCGGGTTGCTTTGCACCACAACCAATATGTTTATCGTCTCCACAACTCTTAATTTTAGTAGTCGTATTACATAACTTAAAATAAGCTTCCCATCGTTTTTGATTGTTCTTGATGGCCATAATTTTACTCATATCATTCTTTAAATCCTCATTCGCCGTTTGAGGTGAAATAAGGATTCTTGAACATCTGTAACAAACACATTTCAGAATTTTCTTAGTAATATCAAAGAACATAGCGTGAAATACTGGCTTCGCTAATTCAATATGTCCAAAATGACCAGGACAGAAAACATTCTTTTGTTCACAGGTACTACAAATTTTATTATGTTCCAATACACCCATTCGTGAGTCAAATAAACCACCAATCACAGGTTCATTGCCTGCATAAGTATCAGTCTTTGTGATATTTACCACAGACCGTTTCTTAATCTCTTCAGGACTTAAGATACTAAATTGAATTCCTTTAACTTCTTGAATTTCAACTTTTTGATCATTATATGATAACTCAGCATAAATGGACATATCTATTAATTATATAAGTTAATTTTAAATATAATAATCATTTTTTATTTAAAATGAAAAAAATGATTGTTAGCTAATAAAAAACAATTATTAATGCTATCTAATAAAGGAACTGGTGCTGGTGGCTCTAATACGAATTTTTATGGTAAAAAATTTGAAGAAAAAACAGATAATACTTATGGTTATACTAATCACGGGGATTATATGTCAAAGAAAAATGGAGGTATTACTATTATTCGTGTGTGTCAAAATAAGTTTCAGAAATTTATTAAAGATAAATATAAAATCGATTTATATAGACGTCCAGATGAAGCATATATTATTGAATGCGATTCTGGGAGAAAAAATAATTAAAATTCTTGAGAAAAAGGAACAAAACCGCGAGGGGTCAGTAGAAACTAAATTATGGAGCGGTGTTGCTTTAAAAAGAGAATATGAATTAAGATTTGGTAGTGGTTTTGAGATATTTTATGCTTTCTGTGTAAATGATTTCTTAAAGAAGAAATTTGTATCAAATAATCAAAAATATATAGATTTAAATCAAATTCTTAAAGAGGCGGATATAGCAGTGCTATTTGGTGATGATGACGATTATTTTGAGAAAATAGACATTTGGATTAATAGTTCTTTATAATAACTTCTTTAGCAGTAGCATTTGGAGTTTTAGAATGAATGGCTCTTTTACAAGTAATATAAGTAATTTTATATGTGTCATTATGAAAATTATCACGTATTAGTGGTACATCTGAATTACTCATCATTATTTTTATGTTATTTAAACTATGAATCAATTTAAATAATTGAATATGATTATCAATTGTAAAACCTTTTTCAGTATATTTTACAAATGAAACTTTTGTTTGAGGAGCATAGGGTGGGTCTATATATATGAAATCTTGGGGATGATTCTTATTTTTAATTAAATTCAATGGTCTCTCAAAATCATAACATTCAAACGTAACATTTTGAATCAGTTCACTTACTTCTTTTAAATGAGTAATATTAATAATTTCGGGATTTTTATAATTTCCATAAGGAACATTAAATCCATTTTTACTCATTCTATAAATGCCTCGAAAACAAGTCTTATTTAGAAAAATAAATAATGCTGAACCTAATAACCCCTTTTTATCATTTAACTGATTGTACTTAATTCTCGTCAAATAGTAATAACTTTCCTTATTTTCATAAGAATTAAATTCTGATATCAATTCCTGTATTTGATTATATAGTTCTTCATAATTAGATTGAATATTTTTATACATATAAATCAAAGGTTCATTTAAATCATAAGCATTTATAGTACCATTGACCTTAATAACCCCTTTTTTTATATTTGACAATAAAGCAAATAAAACACTACCGCCACCCAGAAAAGGTTCATAATAATCATTTATTTCTGTAGGAAACTCATCCATTATTTTATCAATTATTTGTGTTTTACCCCCTACCCATTTAACAATAGGTTTTATCATTTATAAAAAATTAATTTAAATATAATATTCATTTTTTATTTTAGCAATTTTCTCATAATATTTATTTTTAAGGTCTTCATATTCCTTTATTATTCCCTCATTATATAACCATCGTTTCGAATAAATATTCAATTTATGTTTTTCATTAAAAAGTACATAAATAATCAGATAAATTAATGCTACAATTAATGCTGTTTTTAAGATATCTCGAACCGCTATATAAATAATTGCAAATAAAATGGTAGCTTGAACAAAATTATTCTTAATTAACTTTTGTTGAAAATCTGTAAGACCAAAATCTAAATATCTGGCTCCAACTTGCATTAATATCATCGATATCACAAAAAGAGGATCCAAATCAAACATTTCCCTAATTATTATAAATATGGATATAAAAATAAATCACAATGAGAGATTATTGAATGATGAATAATACCACTATTGTCTCGATGGTTATTACTAATGCTACAGCAATTATCACTAATCATACCTCAGATGCTATTCAAATGATTCCAATGAGTTTATTCACATATTTATCTTTAGCGGTTTTCAAGTTGTATAATTCTTTGTTCTAATTCATCAATCTTATTTTTTTGTTCTTGAATTATTTTATATAATTCCTGAGTACAAGCTATATTTAGGGAATAAAGAGATGAATAATCTAATTTATTAAAGTCATTCACTCTTTTCCCATAAATGAGAATATTGGATTTTTCATTTTCTGATAATTCAATTTCTTCATAAATCTCTATTGTAAATTCATCAATAATTTTTTTTACCTTTACATATCTCTTTTTATATCGATTATGATAAGGAGTTTCTTCTATAATAATCTCAATGTTCTCAATATTCATATTATCCAATAGTAATTTAAGTTCATCATCCACAGCAACTTTACCAATAATTGATGTTGTGGTTATTAATAAAATTTTAGGAGATGATACATAAGTAGCAGTAGTATAAACATTTGCTATAAAATCATCGTCTTTATATACAAGATGACTTAATTCTTGATTACTGGCTACATCCTGAGCTATAACTCCATATTTTCTAAGACAATCTTTTTCATCGCAAAGATAGTATTCCTTTGGTTTGATAAGCATAAGTTTATCGAGGGGATTTTGAATTTCTGTGATTTCTTTTTTAATTCTTGCATCAGAAATTTCATTATTAGTAGAGGTCTGTGTACCATTAAACCACCATTTGGAATTAATATTGGATGTCAAATGCCAGAAAATGAAGGAGTTTTGAATAGATGTAGGTGACCTTCCTATATATAAAAACCATTCATTATTCCACGAAACATCTCCCAATGGAAAATTAACTTGATTGTAATAGCCTATATTTAGATAGTTATTTGTACTTAATAATTCATTCAAAACAGGTCTATTATCAATATTTGAATAGTTGATATAACCGTCAAATCTGGGTCTTTGAATGTTTAGAGGAACTTTAATAATTACTATTCCTTGTGTTCCAAGACCACCATTTCCGTCTCCTCCACTTCCATAAGTGGTTTTTAATGACGGAACTGAATTGGAGGTTGCTCCTAAACCACCTACACCGAGAACGAAACTATTCGATGTTATTGTTTCTGTATATCCAATATTTGAAAGAGCTGAACCTCCATTTCCACCGCTTGTTAAAGTTCCATTGAAACCATTTGTTACAAATGAATAAGTATTATTCCATTTGGTTCCTGCCACAGCGGCATTTGATAAATTTGGCAAATTTGAATAAATAGAACTTAAACCACCGCCTCCACTACCACCTGTAATAGCATTTGTATTTATATTATCTTTAAATCTTAGTATAACAATACCAGAACCACCAGCACCACCATTATCTCCTGTTCCAGGATAACCACCCGCTCCACCTCCACCTCCACCACCTGTGTTTGGTATTCCAGCAGCACCAGAAGTAGTATTAAAACCACCTCGTCCACCACCGCCTAACCCTCCGGCTCCGAAAGCTCCTTCTGTTGAACCACCG
>JACCDL010681180.1_pt1 | contig 23082 bp, 16 predicted proteins | sample 7441931 | NCBI WGS metagenome assembly JACCDL01 (sample SAMN15323437, study PRJNA562643) | freshwater metagenome | isolation source: river surface water | place: USA:Blue River Watershed | collected 2017-08-16 | reverse complement strand
CTTTTGCCAATAACAAATGACAGGCATTTAGAGGAGCATTTGCTGGTTTAACTCTGACCCATCTTTTTTCAGGACTTAAGACAGTATCCTCAACCAGTTCGAAGCCAAGTTTATTTATGTAAAAGTCAATCGCCTCATCATAATCCTTTACCACCAAGGCGATTTGAGATAAAAATTGTTGCATGAGGTAAATTACAAAAAAAGGTCTCATTTCTGAGACCTTTGTAGCGGGATCGGGAGTTGAACCCGAGACCTTTGGGTTATGAATCCAACGCTCTAACCACCTGAGCTACCCCGCCATAAATATTAATCCAACGCTCTAACCACCAGAGCTATCACGCCGGATTTGTTAAGGGCAGCAAAAATAACGATAAACACAATGAAAACAAAATTGACTAAACGCAATAATTTATGACTAAAATCATCTGAAAAGTCAATTCTTGTCATTTTTATCTACTTTCGATTCCTGACCTTTACAGCATAAAGACTGATTAGTACATTTCTGTTATTTTCTGATTAGTAGGGTAAACCCGTTTTTTTAAACCAATTAAACCCTACGTTATGACCCGAATCACGTCCTATTGCCAGACTTGCACTGTGAAGAATTGCATCATGCTCAAATCTTTCGGTCCTGATCAGCTTAATGTTTACAAGCCGTATAAACATCACTATGAGTTCAAAAAAGGTGAACTAATCTTCCGCGAAGGTGATGAAATCAATGGCCTTTATTTCGTACAATCTGGTGTTATTAAACTAGAAATGAACGCCGACAAGCAACGTCCATTTATTTTGAGATTGATTGGTCCTGGACAAACAATGGGGCATCGCTTCTTAAGCTATACTGGACTACAGCCTTATTCCGCGACCGCCATTGAAGACACAAGAGTATGCTTTATTGAGCTAGGATTCTTTAAAAATCTTATGCAGAAAAATGAGAACCTACAGGAAGAACTCAGAAAGATATTCTTGAAAGAAATCAGAACTACTGAAGTAAAACTTCTTCAAATTGCCCAGCAGACCGTTCGTGAAAAAGTTGCAGGTATTTTGGTCCACCTGGCTGAAACCTACAACTACAAGCAAATTGGTATGGGAATTAAGGTTCATATCGACCGCCAAGAAATGGCTGATCTAGCAGGAACAACTAAAGAACAAGTGTCCAGAATTCTTGCTGATTTTGATCAAGAACAACTTATCAGGTTTAGGGCAAAACATTTCAAATTCATGGCCATTGATAAACTTCGCCAGATTGCTGAAAGACATGCAGAGCCTACTCGAGCTATAGAGGAAATTGAGGCCTAAAAAGAGCTATTTCAATTGTATTATTAAGCCTTTGGTTGTACCTTTGCCGCCGTAATAACATAATTATGGCGGCAAAAATAAAAGTACACAACCCAGTTGTAGAGCTAGATGGCGATGAGATGACTAGAATAATTTGGAAGTTCATCAAAGACAAATTGATTCTACCATACCTTGAGCTTGATATCAAATATTATGACCTTGGTGTTGAATTCAGAGATGAAACGAATGATCAAGTAACTATTGATGCTGCAAATGCAATCAAGCAATATGGCGTTGGTATTAAATGTGCTACCATTACCCCAGATGAAGCTCGTGTAAAAGAATTCAACCTCAAGCAAATGTGGAAGAGTCCAAACGGAACCATCCGCAATATTCTTGATGGTACCGTATTCCGTGAGCCAATTGTAATTAAAAACATTCCTCGTCTTGTTTCCAATTGGGATAGTCCAATTATTGTTGGACGTCATGCTTTTGGCGATCAATACCGCGCGACTGATTTCGTGGTTCCTGGAAAAGGAAAGTTGACTGTAAAATTCGAAGGTGAAGACGGACAAATCATTGAACACGAAGTATACCAATTCAAAGGTGCTGGTGTTGCCATGAGCATGTACAATACCGATGAAAGTATCATGGGTTTTGCAAGAAGCTGCTTTAACATGGCTCTTCAAAAAGGATGGCCTTTGTACATGAGCACCAAGAACACCATCTTGAAAAAATATGATGGCAGATTCAAAGATATATTTGAAGAAATCTATCATAATGAATTCAAATCGGCTTTCGAAGCCGCAGGCATCACTTATGAGCACAGATTGATTGACGACATGGTTGCAAGTGCATTGAAATGGAATGGCAAATTCGTTTGGGCTTGTAAGAACTATGATGGTGATGTACAGAGTGATACAGTAGCACAAGGCTTCGGTTCACTTGGTTTAATGACTTCAGTTTTAGTTACTCCTGATGGAAAAACAATGGAGTCTGAAGCAGCACACGGAACTGTTACAAGACACTATCGCGATCACCAAAAAGGTAAACCAACAAGTACTAATCCTATTGCATCAATTTTTGCATGGACAAGAGGTTTGGCGTTCAGAGGTAAATTAGATGATAACCAAGCATTGATTGATTTTGCGAATGCATTAGAGCTAGTATGTATCGAGACTGTTGAAGAAGGTAAAATGACTAAAGATTTAGCTGTTTGTATTCACGGCAATAAAGTGAATCATGGTGAACATTATCTCTATACAGAAGAATTCTTGGATGCAATTGATGCTAACTTGAAAAAGAAAATGGGCATCTAACATAAATTATCTCAATACTTAAAAAGAGTCCTACTGGACTCTTTTTTTATTATACTAACCATAGTTATATATCTTGTCATTTTCCTAAGATTCTATCCCACATGATTAATGCAGACGCTTGATTGAATTTTGCAAATCGTCCACGCTGCACGATGAGGTCATTATCTGTTGGATGAGATAAATAATAGTGAAAAGCAAACCTACTTTTAGAATCTTCCCATCCATTGGTTTGCCCAAACCTTAAATCATTAAACACCAGCGTATCCCCCCAATGCTCAACGGTATAATAACCCTGTGAGAAGGTCTTCAATTCCATTACTTCTTTATGATCATGAACTGGATCTAACAGTCTCTCATTTTTAGGGAAATAGGTTGTTTTCATTGGCACCTTATCATTTAAGATTGATCGATAACCAATTTGATATCCAGCACTGTCTTCAATAGCCACAAACCACAAAAAATTATTAAACAAAGTTGGAGTGGTAAAATACCGATTCGATTCTTTCCCATTTAATACCATTTCTTCTTGCACTTTCTTATCTATGCTAAACTTATTAAATAACGCAAAACTCAAATAAAGCAAGGATGCAAAAACGCCGACTCTAGCCCATTTCAACCGATGCTTATGATCTGTTTTTGCAAAGAGTAAAAACAAGAAAGAAACCAAAGCAACAATTGTAAACAAAGGATCGGCTACATACAACACATTAAAAGAAATGCGTGTTGATGTAAACGGCTCAAACCAACCAATTCCATAGTTATTCATGGCATCTAAAAAGAGATGACATCCTATTTCAATTAAAAAAAACCAAAACCATTTACGCAATGATATTGGCTCGGCCTTGTGCCATCTTGCAGCGATTAAAGCTAAAAAAAAGGCTGCTAAAAAAGCAAATAGAAAAGAATGTGTGATACCCCTATGCGCCAATAATTCAGTACTAACTGGCATCCACATACCTGCAATAAAATCAATGTCGGGAACACTTTGGGCTAAAGCTCCCCAAAGTACCGCTTTTCTTCCTGCTTGCTTATCCAAGATCAACTCTCCAACGCAAGCGCCAAGTACAATATGTGTTAATGAATCCATTTAAACATTTGAATATACTTAGCTAAGATATTCAAATGTAGTTTGAAAAAAATACCAAACTATAACATTACATCATTCTGATTTCTCTTGTTCCCATTCCCGAAGGTCCACCACCTGCAGGTTGCTTACCAGAATATTTATTAAACCTGTAAATGAAACTCATCATGAAATAACGTGTTAATCTATTTACGCGTGTATCGATGATATTGTTCCCGTTTACAGTTCTGGCAATTGCTTGGTTCTGCTTGAAGATATCGAAACCAGACAATCTGAAAATACCATTCTTCTTTTTGAATAAGGTTTTTTCAATAGACGCATTCAACAAAACGATGTTCTGATTTACTGAAGAAGAAAGTCCCCTATTGATGATGTACTCTAAATCATGTCTGAATACTATTCCACCAGGAATATCCACTCTAGAATTATTGGTGAGGGTCCAGCTTGTATAATTTACATTAGGCTGACCAGGCAATGTATAACTTACTTTATTCAAACCATACCTGCCACCAAAATCAATTTCTAACCAATCTTTCCAATTGAACTCATATTTCAAGCCTTGAGAGATCAATACATTTTTTGCAACATTTCTTTGAGAATCAATCAAGGTAATGTTGTTGTTGTAGGCCATCACACCATTTAAGGAGATGATATGTGTTCTGTTGTTCCAAGGCTTACTGAAATTGTAAAAACCACTTATTGTATAATTACCGTCAACATTTTCATAGCTTGTAAGCTGACTACCATTTTGACCTAGTCTTTTGGTGTTGTTAACAATCTGATTATCGACAAAATTAAAATTAGCACCTACAAAGAATGTTTGTCCCGTCAAGAAGTTGAGATTATTAAACGACATACTGAAAACATGCGCTTGCTCGGGCTTCAATTCAGGATTACCCTTGGTCTGGTATTGTGGATTGGAAACGTCAGTTACAGGTTGCAACTGTGAGAAAGAAGGTTGTCTTGCATTACCATTATAAAAGAACCTCAAAGTTTTGTTTCTAGTAAAATTGTAAGCAAAGTTGGCAGAAGGAAGTAGATTCAAACGCTTGATTGGCGCATATTCTGTCTCTCCTACACTGTTAAATGTTTTTCCACGCTGATCAACAGGCTGAGCACTTGCACCAATAGAATAATTGTACTTCTTTTTAACTGTCCTAAGGTTAGCTCCAATTCTCTGGTTGATGAAATCATTTTCAAATTCGTTGCTCAGAAGATCTGAGAATAAATAATTACCAGTTATTGTATCTAATACAGAAGTATTTCTATCATTACGGGTATAAAACCTTGAATAGGCATAAATCAAATCGATAAACCTATCTTTCATGATGGGCTCTGAATAATTCAAACGAATACTATAATTGTTTGAATTATTGTTGGTAACAACCTGCTGATCTAATAACACAGAGAATGGTCTTGGGAAATAGTTATTAGTTATGTTCACTTTCTCCGATTCACCATCAGTAGAATTTATACCCCCACCTATATTGACAGAAAGATTTCTTCCGCGTTTTTTGAACTTATGGTTAAAGAGTAGGTTTCCTGAAAAATTAGGCGACTTAGAATATGATGTGTCATCATTGGTACCATCACTGGTAAGATCAATGTCATTCCTCAAATAACCAAAGTCCGAGAATGATTTGCTATCATTATCCCTCATGGTAAATTCTGGCACAAACTTGATGTAATTAAATGAGTCTATGTTCCACTCAAGATTGATAGAAGCTCTATGGTTGCGAGAATTGCTCAGTGATTGCGTATTCTGGTTATTCAAAAATTTAGTGCTTTCAAAAAAGTTTTGAGAAGCAACATCACGTCTTACGTCAGTCTCACGTGATGAATAACTGTAATTTCCATAAATAGAACCTTTCTTTTCTTTGAAGTCATTTCTAAAGTTCAAACCCAAAGAGTTACTTACACGCAGTCCCTCTTCACCACCAATTCCCCCTTGGTTATTTCCACCAACATTCACTTGGAAGGCACGGTTTCCACCTCCACCACCTCCAAAATTATTACCTCCGCTACTAGCACCACCATCAAAATTAAATGTGCTTGTATTGTTGTTATTCGCACCACCAAAAACTGACAACTGTGTTTCGTTGTTAAACATGTTCACATTAGCAGTAGCAGCATAACGATCATCAGTACCACCTCCAACTACTGTCCGGGTAAACACTCCTTTATTTCTATCCTTCTTTAATTGTAGATTAAGAATTTTATCCGGCTCACCATCTTTGATTCCAGAAACATTGGCAAGATCACCGTAGTCATCTATGACTTGCACTTTGTCGATCATATCAGCAGAAAGCTGTTGTGTTGCAGCTTTTGGATCATTACTGAAGAAATCCTTTCCATTTACTCTTACCTTAGATACAGTTTTTCCTTGTGCAGTTATATTACCGTTTTTATCGACTTCAATACCTGGCATTTTTTTCAAAAGATCTTCTACCATTGCATTGGGCTTCAACCTGAAGGAGTCGGCTTTGTACTCTACAGTATCTTCCTTTACAATGATTGGAGGAGTGCTGATTACAATCTCTTGAAGATTGCTGTACTCAGGTAACAACTTAATGGAGTCTAATTTTAGTACTTCCTCACCTTCCGGAACGGTATAAGCTTTTAACTTGGTACCATAACCTAGGCTAGAAATTGACAGTACAAACTTCCTTTGAGGGATACCTTTTATCAGGAAAAAACCCACATTATTGGAAAGGGTTTTGATGGTATCTTTCCCACCTGCAATATATACCCCGACAGTTGCTCGTGCGATAGGGTTGCCTAAAGTATCGATTAAACGACCGTTTACCTGAAAGCCCTCTTGCGTAAACCCTTCAAAACCAAGACTTAACACACTAAAAAACAAGAAAATTATACGTTTCATAAGCTTAAAATCGGTAATTGGACGGCAAAGTTAGTCAAATGCTTTCGGTCCCAAACAAAGAATAGGATAAGCGGTTCACCAGAGTGACCACAAAGGGGTGATTTCTGGGGATTTTCAGCATAAATGAGTTAATTTTGACCCCTTAGCAAGAACCGAAGAACATGTTTAAATTTTTGTCAGGAATATTTGGAGGAAGTAAGTCGGAAAAAGACGTTAAAGCAATTAGTCCCCTAGTAGCTATAATCAATAACCATTTTGAATCTTACCAGTCGCTTACCAACGACCAACTCAGAGCAAAAACTGTAGAGTTTAAGGGAAGAATAAAAGAATACCTGGTTGAGATCGATAACAATATCAAGTCCCTCAATGAGCAGGCCGAACAACTGCCCGTAGAAGATATTATTGGACGAGACGACCTTTACAAAGCCATTGATGAGCTCAAGAAAAAGAGAAATCAGCAAATAGAGGAAATCCTTGAAAAAATCCTACCTGAAGCTTTTGCTGTGGTGAAAGAAGCGGGACGAAGATTCAAGGAAAATGAAACACTTGTTGCAACCGCAACTGATCTCGATCGTGAATTGAGCGTAAAAAAAGATTACGTAAAAATCAATGGTAACGATGCTGTTTTTCAAACCAGTTGGATGGCAGCAGGAAGTCTAGTCAATTGGAACATGGTTCATTATGATGTTCAGCTGATTGGTGGTACTGTTCTTCACCAAGGTAAAATTGCTGAGATGGCAACTGGTGAGGGTAAGACCTTGGTGTCAACACTTCCGGCTTACCTCAATGCCTTAGCAGGTGAAGGTGTTCACATCGTAACTGTCAATGATTACCTAGCTAAACGTGACTCTGAATGGAATGGAACATTGTTTGAATGGTTAGGTCTATCTGTTGATTGTATCGATAAACATCAACCACATTCAGATGCAAGAAGAAAGGCCTATTGGGCTGATATTACCTACGGGACAAACAACGAATTTGGATTCGATTATTTAAGAGATAACATGGTTCACTCTCCTGACGAAATGGTACAACGCAGTCACCATTTTGCCATGGTAGATGAGGTAGATAGCGTATTGATTGATGATGCAAGAACTCCATTGATTATTTCGGGACCAGTTGCAAAAGGAGACGATCAACAATTTCATCTGCACAAGCCAAGAATACAACAATTGGTAGAAGTACAGAAACAAGTCGTTTCAAAATCATTACTAGAAGCCAAAAAATTAATCACTGAAGGAAAGGATGGCCCACAAGATGGTGGCATTCACCTCATGCGTGCTTTCAGGGGTTTACCAAAAAATACTGCTTTAATCAAGTACTTGAGTGAGCCTGGCATTAAAGTGAAATTGCAAAAAGCAGAAAACTATTTTCTCTCAGAGCAGCAAAAACACATGCCTGAGGTTGACGAAGAATTGTATTTCCACATCGATGAAAAAAACAATTCGGTTGAACTAACTGATAAAGGTCTTCACTACATCACCAAGAATGGAGAAGATCCTAATTTCTTTTTACTCCCAGATTTATCTGTAGCATTAGCTGAAATTGACAAGGGAGAATTATCAGTAGATGAAAAAATCAGTCAAAAAGAAAATCTACTACAAGAATACTCTTTAAAGGCAGATAGAATCCATACCATCCAACAGTTACTCAAGGCCTACACACTTTTTGAGAAAGATGTTGAATATGTGGTAATGGAGGGACTTGTTAAAATTGTTGATGAGCAGACTGGTAGGATCATGGAAGGCAGACGTTATAGCGATGGCCTTCACCAAGCAATTGAAGCAAAAGAAAATGTGAAGATTGAGGCTGCAACCCAGACCTATGCCACTGTAACACTTCAGAACTATTTCAGAATGTACCACAAGCTGGCAGGTATGACTGGTACAGCAGAAACTGAAGCTGCAGAGCTTTGGAATATCTACAAGCTTGATGTAGTTAGTATCCCTACTAACTTATCGCTGGTTAGAAAAGATCAGGAAGACTTGGTTTTTAAAACCAAGCGTGAAAAATTCAAGGCAGTAATTGATGAGATTGAAATACTCAGGAATGCAGGTAGACCCATTCTTGTTGGTACAACTTCAGTAGAGGTTTCAGAACTTCTTGGAAGAATGCTTCAGCAGAAAAAAATTCCACACAACGTATTGAACGCTAAACAACATGCGAGAGAGGCACAGGTTGTTGCCGAAGCAGGTTTAGCAGGTAATGTAACTATTGCTACCAACATGGCAGGTAGGGGTACAGATATTAAATTAGGTCCTGGCGTTAAAGATGCAGGGGGCTTAGCCATCATTGGTACAGAACGTCATGAAAGTAGACGTGTTGATAGACAATTGCGCGGTCGTGCTGGCCGTCAAGGTGACCCCGGTTCTTCTCAATTCTATGTTTCACTTGAAGACGATTTGATGCGCATGTTTGGAAGCGACAGGATTGCTTCGCTGATGGACAGAATGGGATACAAAGAAGGCGAGGTGATTCAGCACAGCATGATTACCAAGAGTATTGAAAGAGCACAAAAGAAAGTTGAAGAAAACAACTTTGGTATCAGAAAAAGATTGCTTGAGTATGATGACGTAATGAACAAGCAACGTAATGTCATCTATGGAAAACGTCAGCATGCTTTATTTGGTGAAAGACTTGCACTTGATCTTGATAACGCATTCTATGCAGTTGCGTCGAACATCATCAATCAATATGCAGGAACAACTGATTATGATGGATTCAAGCTGGCAGCCATTATGCACTTCAGCATTGACAGTCAGATTCAAAAAGAAGAAATAGAAAAAGGCGATACCAACATTCTAGCTGATAAATTGTACAAAGAAGCAATTGATCATTACAACAGCAGAAAGGCTATGTTGGCTAAACAATCATTGCCTGTTTTCCAAAACGTGAAACTCACACAAGGAAGTCATATTGTGAATGTGATTGTTCCATTGACAGATGGTAAAAAACAATTGAATGTATTAACCAATCTAGATAAGGCCATAAGTACAAAAGGGATGGACCTTGTTTCATCACTAGAAAAGACAATTACACTTGCCATTATAGACGACAGTTGGAAAGAGCACTTAAGAAGTATGGATGATCTTAAACAGAGTGTACAAACTGCAGTTTATGAGCAAAAAGATCCATTGGTAATCTATAAGCAAACTGCCTTCCAGCTTTTCTCCAACATGGATGCAGAAGTAAACAAAGAAATTGTGACCTTCCTTTGCCATGCAGCATTACCAGTCGATAGCGGTGCATCCAATCTAAAAGAGGGACGCGCACAGCGAACCGATATGAGTAAGATGAAAGTGCGGAAAGAAGAATTGAGAGAAGAAAGCGGACCAGAATTGATAGACGCCGAAAACCAATACAATGATCCATCTCAAGCCGTTAAAACAGAACCGGTAAGAGTTGGACCCAAAGTAGGCCGAAACGATCCTTGTCCATGTGGAAGCGGCAAGAAATACAAAGCTTGTCACGGTAAAGACCAAGAATAAAAAAGGAAAGCATGCAAATGCGAACATCAATCCTCCTGCTCTTGGTTGCTTCTCTTTTGTTAAGCAACTCCCCTGCCTGGTCGCAGTTCGGCAAAAGTGCGTATGTGACACGCGACCCTAGAGTTGATGTATTGGTTGAGAAGCAAATTGAATTGAATGGAGAAGCATTCAAAGGCAGAACACTTACAGTTCAGGGTTTCCGTATTTTAATGATCACAACAAACAAACGTGATGTTGCCATGGATATAAAATCCAGGTTGCTCAAAAACTACCCCGATCAAAAATCCTACCTGTATTACCAATCTCCCAATTTTAAGGTGCAGTTTGGTAATTTCAAAACTTACAAGGATGCCGAAAAATTAAAAAATGAACTGGAGTCGGCCTTTGGAAAAGACATGATCATCGTTCCGTCCAAAATAGAAATTAGAGGAGAAAAAGAATTGGAGGATAACCAATAAACCTGATATGATTCAATCAACCATCAAATCATTAGCTGCTTCCTATTTTGAAGAATACCGTTCAATTAGACAATATTTGCACGCACATCCTGAACTTAGTTTTCAGGAATATGAAACTTCAAAATTTGTGCAAGCCCAATTGACCAAATTAGGTATCCCATTCACTGTTATGGGAGAAACAGGTGTAATTGGCTTGATACAAGGTAGGCCCTCAGATAGAATCATTGCACTTCGTGCTGATATGGATGCACTCCCTATTCAAGAAGAGAATAATGTGCCTTATGCATCTACAAAAGATGGTGTTATGCATGCTTGCGGGCATGATGTTCATACCACTTGCTTGTTAGGTGCCGCAAGAATTTTACATGAATTGAAAGATGAGTGGGATGGCACAATCAAATTGATCTTTCAGCCAGGCGAAGAAAAAAATCCTGGTGGAGCCAGTATTCTTATCAAAGAAGGTGTTTTAAAAAATCCTGTTCCACAAAGAATTTATGGCCAGCATGTTCACCCACAGCTAGAAATTGGCAGAATGAATTTTGCATCTGGCAAGGTGATGGCAAGTGCAGATGAAATTTATATTACTGTAAAAGGTAAGGGCGGTCATGCTGCTAAACCAAACCTTACTGCAGATACAATTTTGACTGCAGCACAGATCGTGAATGCACTTCAGCAACTCATCAGCAGAAACAACAATCCACTTTCCCCTTCAGTGCTTTCAATATGTTCCATTCAAGGTGGTTTCACAACCAATGTGATTCCATCTGAGGTTAAGATGATGGGGACATTTAGAGCAATGGATGAAAAATGGAGATTTGAAGCACATGACAGAATTCGTACAATCATAGAAAGCACTGCTCAAGCAAATGGAGCTGAGGTTGACTTGGATATCAGTGTTGGGTACCCTTCTGTTATAAATGATCATACCACTACTGAAACAGCAAGAAGTCTCGCTAAAACATTAATTGGAGATGAACATGTTGGGGAGGCTGAAATAAGCTTAGGTGCAGAAGATTTTGGGTATTATACCCAGGAAATACCTGGATGTTTTTACAGGCTAGGTACAGGCAATATAAAAAAAGGAATTATTTCTGGAGTGCATACTCCAACTTTTGATATCGATGAAGAAGCCATAAAAATGGGCATCAGTATGATGGCATTTTTAGGCGCAAGAGGATAGTTTAATTAAACGAATGTTTATGCCAAAAAAACAACTTAGAAGAGAACAGGCTTTAGAGTATCATGCTAAAGGAAGGCCAGGAAAAATTGAAGTTATTCCTACAAAAGAAGCAAAGACACAGAGAGATCTTTCATTAGCCTACTCTCCTGGTGTTGCTGAACCTTGTAAGGAAATTTATGATGACATTGAAAATGTATACAAATACACTGCAAAAGGAAACCTTGTTGCAGTAATCAGTAATGGAACAGCAGTACTTGGATTGGGCGATATCGGACCGGAAGCTGGAAAGCCAGTGATGGAGGGAAAAGGAGTATTGTTCAAAATCTTTGCAGACATAGATGTATTCGATATAGAAATTGATGAAAAGGATCCCGTCAAGTTTGTTGAAATTGTAAAAGCATTACAACCAACTTTCGGTGGTGTCAACTTAGAAGATATCAAAGCTCCTGAGTGTTTCTACATCGAAAAAAGGCTGAAAGAGGAAATGAATATTCCTGTGATGCACGATGATCAACACGGAACTGCCATTATCAGTGCAGCAGCATTACTCAATGCATTAGAATTGCAGGAAAAAAATATTGAGGACATCAAGATATTGGTTAATGGTGCTGGCGCTGCAGCCGTTGCTTGTATTGAGCTTTATGTTGCGCTGGGTGCACAAAGAAAGAATGTATGGATGTTCGACTCCAAAGGATTAATTCATACAAAAAGAACCGATCTAGACGAAAGAAAACAAACTTTTGCAATCGACCACAAAGACATCACATTGGAAGATGCATTTGAAAATGCAGATGTATTCATTGGATTAAGCAAGGGTAATGTTGTGAGCAAAGAAATGATAATGAAAATGGCGCCCAAGCCAATTGTATTTGCCATGGCAAATCCTGATCCAGAAATAAGTTGGGATGATGCTACATCGGTAAGAACGGATATCATCATGGCAACTGGAAGATCTGATTATCCTAACCAGGTAAATAATGTATTAGGATTCCCTTACATCTTTAGAGGAGCATTAGATGTAAGAGCAACACAAATCAACGAGGCAATGAAGTTGGCAGCAGTAAAAGCTTTGGCAGAACTTACCAAGAAGCCAGTGCCTGATATTGTAAATATGGCTTACAATGAAAACTGCATTGCTTTCGGCCCCAATTACATTATTCCAAAACCACTTGATCCACGTCTTTTAAGCACAGTATCTCCTGCTGTTGCAAAAGCCGCTATTGAAAGTGGAGTTGCTAAAAAACCAATAACCAACTGGAGTGCCTACGAAATTGAATTGAACAAAAGGTTAGGTATCGATAACCAACTTATTCGTGCACTAGGTAGCAAAGCAAGGAAAGATCCAAAGCGTGTTGTTTTTGCAGATGCTGAAAATGTGAAGGTCCTAAAAGCAGCACAAATTGCTTTAGATGAAGGCATCGCCTTCCCTATCCTTCTTGGCAATCCTGATGTAATCAATTCACTTGCTGAGGCAAATAGTATTGTTATTGATGGAATGGATATCATCAATCCAAAAAGTGAAGCACTTGCTGAACAGCGTGCAGCATATGGTGAAATTTTCTTCAAAAAACGTCAACGCCGTGGAGTAAACAAATACGAAGCATCAAAACTGATGAAAGACCGAAACTACTACGGTTGTATGATGGTGGAAATGGGAGATGCAGACGCGATGATTTCAGGATTGAGCAGAAACTATCCAGATACGATTCGACCAGCAATTCAAATTATCGGAACAGAAGAAGGTGTAAGCAAGATTGCTGGAATGTATATCATGCTTACCAAAAAAGGACCTTTATTTTTAGCGGATACAACGGTAAACTTTAATCCTACTGCAGAAGAATTAGCAGACATTACATTGTTGGTTGCCAAAGAGGTACGAACCTTAGGCGTTGAGCCACGCATCGCCATGTTGAGCTATTCTAATTTTGGTAGCAGTGATACACCTGAAGCGAGAACAGTAAGAAATGCAAGATCGATTGTGAAGCAAAAAAACCCATCATTGATTGTAGACGGTGAGGTGCAAGGTATTGTTGCATTCAACAAAGAAATCATGAGAGAGAATTATCCGTTTTCTGAATTGGTGGATAAGGGAGCAGTCAATACATTGATTTTCCCTAACCTGAGTGCTGGTAACATTGCATATAACTTGTTACAAGAAGTTGGTGAAGCAGATGCAATTGGTCCAGTCTTACTTGGATTGAAAAAACCAGTCCATGTACTTCAACTCGGCTCATCAACAAGAAGCATTCTTAACATGGTACTAATTGCAGTAATTGATGCTCAATATAAAATGAAGAAAGGAGTATAAGCATGAACATCTTCACACGATTTGGTGAGTTTATTTTGATGATCAAGGGCATGTTTACAAAGCCCGAACAAGGGCGCATGTATTGGAAAGAACTTATGCATCAGTGTGCAGAATTGGGTATTGGTTCGTTGGGCATTGTTTCAATCATTTCACTTTTCATCGGTGCCGTATCAACAGTACAAACGTCTTATCAATTTGTGAGTCCAATTATACCAAGAACTGTGATAGCGCAAATTGTTCGTGATAGTGTCATCCTTGAATTTGCTCCAACCATTACTTGTATTGTACTTGCTGGTGTTGTAGGCAGTAAGATTTCAAGTGAACTTGGTAACATGAGAATTAGCGAACAAATTGATGCATTAGAAATAATGGGCATCAACACTAAAGCTTACCTTATTTTACCCAAGATAATAGCTGCTCTATTAACTATCCCTTTATTGGTTATCATCTCAATGACACTAGGTATTTGGGGCGGAAGATTTGTTGGTGATATTACTGGAATTCTCCCTCATGAGATCTACGACAGAGGGTTACAAGCTGATTTCATGCCCTATAACGTGACTTTTGCATTAACAAAAGCATATACGTTTGCATTTATCATTACAGCTATCCCTGCCTATTTTGGTTATAACGTAAAAGGTGGTGCACTAGAAATTGGAAGAGCCAGCACAACCGCAGTAGTAGTGAGTTGTGTGATGATTCTTTTAGCAGATTATTTATTAGCAGCCATTCTACTTTAAGCAGAAACCATGATTACGATTCATAACATAAAAAAAGGATTTTCTGGTAAGTCAGTTATTGATGATGTGTCTGCAGAATTTGAAACTGGTAGGTGCAACCTTATTATTGGTGCAAGTGGAAGTGGTAAGACAGTTTTAATGAAATGTTTAGTGGGATTGCTCATCCCAGATGAAGGAGAAATATCCTACGATGGTCAGAATTTTTCTTTGATGAATACAGACGAGAAAAAAGAAATGAGAAGAAAAATTGGCATGCTTTTTCAGGGATCTGCCTTGTTTGACAGCATGACGGTAGAACAAAATATTCTGTTTCCATTGGATATGTTCACCAACAAGACCAAAGCAGAAAAGCAAAAGCGAGTAGATGAAGTGCTTGATCGAGTGAATTTAAGTCAGGCACATAAAAAATACCCTGCTGAATTGAGTGGGGGCATGAAAAAAAGGGTAGGAATTGCCAGGGCAATAGTTCTCAACCCACAATACCTGTTTTGCGATGAGCCCAATTCAGGTTTAGATCCTCAAACTTCTTTGGTCATTGATAAACTGATTAGAGAAATCACCACAGATTTCAACATCACTACCATTATCAATACACATGATATGAACAGTGTTATGGAAATAGGTGACCGTATACTGTACATGTACCAGGGGAAAAAAGAGTGGGAAGGAACCAATAAAGAGATCATTTTCAGCAAAAATGAGCGTCTCAATAACTTCATTTTCGCTTCAGAATTCCTTCAAGACGCCAAAGACATGAGAATGTTGGAGATCAAAGGAAAGATTGACAACAGCAGAAATATGGATGATTTATTGAAGTAAAAAGTTTTCAGTTTTCATTACCTTCGCCTCACAAAATTTAAGATAACCATGGCAGTTCTAGTGAACAAATCTTCGAAAGTAATCGTACAAGGTTTTACAGGTACAGAGGGCACTTTCCATGCTACTCAAATGATTGAATACGGAACACAGGTTGTAGGCGGTGTAACCCCTGGTAAAGGCGGTAGCACACACCTCGATAGGCCAGTTTTCAATACAGTGGCCGATGCCGTTAAAAACACCGGCGCTGATGTAAGTATCATTTTTGTACCTCCAGCATTTGCAGGGGATGCCATCATAGAGGCTGCTGAAGCTGGAATTGGATTGGTTGTATGTATTACTGAAGGAATTCCCGTTCAGGACATGGTTAAGGTTAAAAATTATCTTCAAGGTAAAACAACACGACTTATCGGACCTAACTGCCCAGGTGTTATCACCGCAGAAGAGTCTAAAGTAGGCATCATGCCAGGTTTTATCTTCAAAAAAGGAAATATTGGTATTGTTTCTAAATCGGGTACCCTAACCTACGAAGCTGCAGATCAAATTGCAAAAGCTGGTCTTGGTGTAACAACTGCTATCGGAATTGGTGGAGACCCCATCATTGGTACTACTACGAAAGAAGCTGTTGAATTATTGATGAAAGATCCAGAAACCAAAGGAATTGTAATGATTGGTGAAATCGGTGGTGGCATGGAAGCTGAAGCTGCTAACTGGATAAAAGCCAATGGTACCAAACCTGTTGTAGGATTTATCGCTGGTCAGACTGCGCCTCCCGGTAGAAGAATGGGGCATGCTGGCGCCATCATTGGTGGATCTGATGATACCGCTGCTGCAAAAATGAAGATCATGCGTGAATGTGGCATCCATGTTGTGGATAGTCCGGCCGACATTGGAAAAACAATGGCTGAAGCCATGAAGGGATAACCCTTTCCCAATAATAGCAATAACGCACTGATGAAAAAATCGACCGTCTACTATATTCCCTATAAATTCAGGAGAGTAGAGAATCTTCATATTCTATTATGGTTGATAAAAGATGGATGCTGGGCATTGAATTTCAAAATTCCAGCCCTCATCATGATTATCCCTACCCTTTTGGTAGCCATCCTTATTACTTATCAGACCAGAAAAATCACAAGTGAATTCTTGCATAACCTTGCTATAGATTTCTGGATTACAGCAAACTGTACTTGGATGGTAGGAGAATTTTATGGATGGGATGAGCACCTCATTGGTACTTGGGGATTGAGACAATTTTCCATCTTTCCTTTCAGTATAGGATTGTTGATCCTAGGTTACTACTATTTGGTTTACATGCATAAGGAGAATTTTGAGGAGCAGGTTCACCAACAAACAGAGAAGGTAATTGAAGAGGAAGCTGCTAAAGCCGCTAAGTAATCATTCGTTTTATCCCCCGCTTGAAGTATCTTTGAGGCCGCAAAACCAAGGCCTAGCAGCCTATTCAAAATAAATATTATGTTCAGATCGCATACTTGTGGAGAGCTTAGGTTAACCGACAATAACAAAGAGGTAACACTTGCCGGATGGGTGCAAACCGTTAGAAAATTTGGCGCCATCACATTTGTAGACCTTCGTGATCGTTATGGTATTACACAACTGGTATTCAATGAATCACTTAATCCCATTCTGGATGAAAATCCACTAGGCCGTGAATTTGTTTTACAGGCGACTGGAAAAGTAATTGAGAGAAGCAATAAAAACACTGCTATTCCTACAGGTGAAATTGAAATAGATGTTCAATCATTCAAGATATTAAACAAATCAGCTGTTCCTCCATTTACCATTCAAGATGATACTGATGGTGGAGATGATTTGAGAATGAAATACAGGTACCTCGACCTAAGAAGAAATGCTGTAAAGAGAAATTTGGAATTAAGATACGCCGTGAACCGTGCAGCTAGAAACTATTTGCACGAACAAGGCTTCATGGATATTGAAACTCCTTTCTTGATTAAATCAACTCCTGAAGGTGCTCGTGATTTTGTGGTGCCATCTAGAATGAACAGCGGACAATTTTATGCCCTACCACAATCGCCTCAAACATTCAAACAATTGTTAATGGTGAGTGGATATGACAGGTATTATCAGATTGTAAAGTGTTTCAGAGATGAAGATTTGAGAGCCGATAGGCAGCCAGAATTCACGCAAATCGATTGCGAGATGGCTTTTGTTGAGCAGGAAGACATTCTCAATATGTTTGAAAATTTGATCAAAAGAATTTTCAAAGATGTAAAGAACATCGACTATACTGAATCAGTTGAACGTACTACTTGGGAAGATGCCATGTGGACATACGGAAACGATAAGCCAGATATCAGGTTTGGCATGAAGATCTGTACCTTAAAAAAGCCCTCTTCAGTATACCTTAATAAACAAGATCACGCTGCCCTAATCAATGATGCAGGTTTCCCAGTGTTTGATGGAGCAGAAACAGTACTTGCAATAGCTGTTCCAGGTGGTGCTGCGTTCACAAGAAAGCAATTGGATGAATTAACTGAATGGGTAAAGCGTCCACAGATAGGAATGAAAGGACTGGCCTATATCAGATACAACGAAGATGGAAGCTTGAAAAGCAGCATTGATAAATTCTACAGTGAAGATCGCTTAAAACTAATTGCAGAGGCAACTGCTGCTCAAAAAGGTGATATCATTTTAGTGTTAGCGGGTGCAGAAGAAAGAACGCGCAAGGCAATGAGTGAGTTGCGACTTGAAATGGGTGAGCAATTGGGTCTTAGAAAGAAAGATGAATTTAAATTATTGTGGGTACTCGACTTCCCACTGTTTGAATATGCAGAAGAAGAGAATAGATGGGTTGCACGTCACCATCCATTCACCTCACCTAAGCCTTCACAAATTCAAACCATGATTGAAAATGATCCAAAGATCAGCGATGCCGCTAATTACCTATCACACCCCTATGCACAGATCAAGGCTAATGCCTATGATATGGTTTTGAACGGTAATGAAATTGGTGGCGGTTCAATCAGAATTTTTCAAAGAGAACTTCAGGAGAAAATGTTTGAAGCATTGGGCATGACACAAGAAGAAGCGCTACATAAGTTTGGATTCTTACTTGGTGCATTTGAATACGGTGCTCCTCCACATGGTGGAATTGCATTTGGATTTGATAGGCTTTGTTCAATTTTAGGAGGAAGTGAAAGCATTAGAGATTTCATTGCCTTCCCGAAAAATAATTCAGGTAGAGATGTAATGCTTGATGCACCATCAACTATCGATGATGCTCAGCTCAAAGAATTGTCCATCAACTTGAACGTAACTCAGAAGTAATACTTCCTAGCTTTTCAAAATAGGTTTAAGCTATTTCTTGTGGTGCTTTCTACTCCATACTTCATGGATAGGATCACCTTTTGAGCTTTTTCCTTTATGGTGCCAATCACCATCTTTGATTTCAGCATCAAAAGAAAGGGAAGCCCCTACTCTAGATGCATCTCTTGAGAAGAATTCTATTTGTTCAGTATACTGCCCATCTTTGAAGGTGTATGTTCCACCGCCTGTACCGAAGAACTCACCCGTTTCTGAATTTATAGCAGCCCACTGAAAACGAGTACCAGACATGATTTTAATTGTTTTTCTAGCACCTGGATTCATAGGCACCATATTTCCATTTTGATGACGACCCACAATTTGCCAGTTACCCGCTAATCCAGTTTTGCCATCATCTACTCTTGTCCACTCTTTTGATATCCCTTCAGCTGGAAGATGAAGCTTCTTGCCTTTTAATTTATGATCGTAACTAAATGATAATTTAACCTCATCTTTATTGTCCGTATTGAATTCAACTACACCAGAAATATTTTCTTGATCAACATTGATTCTTCCACCTCTTGTTCTGATAAATTTTTTATTGTCGACGTGGAATGTGCTCACCACAAAATAATTATCGACAATCGTCATGTATTGAATTGCTGTATCCAAATCTCTAACCCAAGCACCTTGTAAATCTTGCGCTTTAGATACAGAACAAAATAGAACCAACACGACTAACAATTTGACATATTTCATATTCTTGATTTGTGCTGCAAAAATAAGTGATTGGTAATTATAATTTTTTGATACGAATATTTCTGAACCTTACCACATCACCATGCCCAAGGAAGCCAATATGCCCCTTAGCATTCATCAAACCAGGATGTTTATTACCATCCATGGTGCCATTCTTTGAGGCCTCTTGAATATCTCCATCTAAGATGACTTGCCCGTTTAATATCACTTTTATTTTATTGCCTTTAGCAATAACCGTTTGGGTATTCCATTCTCCAGTCGGTTTCAAGTACCCCCTTTTCGCTGGTATTACGCCATAAACAGATCCATGATATTGATAGGGCTTTAACTTTTCATAAATGAGAGATTCGTTATCTAGAATTTGCAATTCCATTCCTTCATAAGCAGCATCACCTTCAGTTGGTGTTCGAATACCCAACCCATTATTGGCACCAGGAGTGAGCTGAAATTCGAAACGGTATTCAAAATCTGAAAACTGATCTGCCGTATAAAGATTGCCACCGCCTAATTCAGGATGTGTTACAATTACGCCATCTTCCAAAGCATAGCCAACTTTATTCCCAATCCACTTATCAAGATTTGTACCATCAAAAAGCATTTCAAATCCCTGTTTTTTTTCTTCATCCGATAGAACTGTATTGGTGTTAGCTTCTATTGGTCGGATATAAATATTTCTATACGCTACATAAGTACCGTGTGCCTGTAACTCAATTTGTTCTTTTACAAAAATGGGAAGAGTCCTATCCCAATAGTTTTCAAGCACCACCTCATCTGTCACCTTAACTCCATTTAGAAAAACAGTCACCTTATCCCCTTTCATGATGATGTGAAAATTATTCCACTCTCCTATTTTATGATCCGCGACGGCAAGTGGTTTATTTTGATTTTTTTGGTTGTTGTACAATCCACCAGAGCCAACCTGTGCACCTGCATCTCTTCTAGCTGTATCCCAAATCTGGACTTGAGGTGTTCCTCTCAGATAAATACCTGCATCTCCATTGGCTGTAATTTTCCAATCGATTAGCATTTCAAAATCACCATACTTTTCTTGCGTACACAAATTATCACCGTGACCAGTGAAAACCAATAATCCATTTTCTACTACCCAGTCGTTTTGCATTTTCATATTGGCCTCAGACTCTGCTTTCAATAATTCCTCAGGCTTCATCTTGGCTCTTGAAATTGGATTACCTACTAAGCCTTTCCAGCCCGTTAAATCTTTTCCATTAAACAACGATTCCCATCCATTATCATAGGGCAAAGCTTTTAAACGGTTCTTTAAAAGTTTACTAAGACTTACACTATCCGTACCGCCAATCAATGGCAACGCTTTTTCTAATACAGCTCTTGGCGCTCTTCCCCTTAAACTATTATCGCGAATAGCCATCCTTGCCATTATAGAAGCTGCCTGCTTTTGTAAGATTGGATCATCCAAATATTTTGATGTAACCATTAAAGCAGCGAAACTGGTAACCTTCTCCAATTGAGCTAAAATATTTCTCTTCGTAACAGGATCATTGGCCTGCTCCATTTGATCTTGAATTTTCAAAAGAAATCTTGGATCTTGAAAATTGACCAATCCAATTCTGCCTTTTGTAGAAGTTGCTTTGTTGTCGGGAAGAATAAAACCAAAATGATCTAACGCGGCCTGAATATGCATCTTCATTGGATCGACTGCTTTCGTCAATGCATTTGACAAGGCAGCTCTGGCAGTGGCAGAGTGTATAGCTGTTAGCGCACGAGCTGCTGGTCCAACATACACAGGATCTGATAAATATTTACCCAAGCTTAAAATCGAATTATCATCACCCAATGCACCCATCTCTTGTATCAAAAAATCTTTAGCATAAAAGGTCTTAACCAACTTCAATCCGCTGACCAAATTAATTGCAGTTGATGAACGAAGGGTTGCACTACTTTGTGCATGATGGACATAAGCATCAATTGCATATGTGGCTTTTAGCTTCAAAGAATCATCATCTAGCATTTTAAATACCACTTTCCAATCTTTTGATTGCCACCCCTCCATATTCTTCAGGATAGGCTGAATTGAACTTTGTTGTTGATAAGGGAATGAAGCTAATGCTTCGTCCACCTTAATCTGCTGTGCAAAAACAGAATAGAAACTAACAGATAGGTATATGAGTAGACTGATTGACTTTTTCATTGTAGTAGGTTATTTAGATGTTCCAAGGCGCACGCATTGCAGGATAGATTAAACGATTGGCTTCGTCATCACCTATGAATACTTGTTCAACCGGATCGAATTTTAAATTTCTACCCAACTGCAGTGCAATTTTTCCCATGTTGATGATGGTACAAGAACGGTGTCCATTTGATTCATTCAATGCAAATTTTTTCCTATAACGAACTGATTCAAGGAAATCCGTAACCTGTGGTTCAGGATCTGGCATCATAGCTAACTTATCTTCAAGATTTGGAATGGTAGATTTAAAACCATTGAATACTTTACCATTCGGACCTTCGATGTAGGGTACATTTGGATCTTTGGCTTCGCCATCCAATACTATTTTACAACCATCATCGTATGTATAAGTGATTCTTCTGAAGGTACCACAGGCATCTGGGTGTTGCTGTTCAGCGTCTACTTCAACAGAAACGGGACTGGTTTCATCTTTCCCTAAAAAATATTGGATAGGATCTAAATAATGTTGCCCCATATCTCCTAAGCCACCCCCATCATAATCCCAATAGCCTCTAAATGTTCCATGCACCCTATGCGCATTATAGGGTTTGAATGGCGCTGGCCCTAGCCATCTTTCATAATCTAATGTTTCAGGAACAGGTTGTGTCTCTAATTGCGTCTTACCTACCCAATAAAACTTCCAATCAAACCCAGTATGCTTACTCACGGTGACTGTAAGAGGCCATCCCAATAAACCAGACTCGACTAATTTCTTGATGGGCTTTACTTTTGTTTTCATCCCATAGAAATTATCTTCAAACCTGAACCAAGTATTCAGCCTGAACATTCGTCCATATTGATTAACTGCCTCTACTACTCGTTTACCTTCCCCAATAGTCCTTGTCATTGGTTTTTCACACCAAATGTCTTTTCCAGCCTTTGCTGCTTCAATTGCCATTATTCCATGCCAATGAGGAGGAGTGGCAATATGAACAATATCTACCTCAGGTAGTGCTATCAACTCTCTGTGGTCGTGAAAGGTTTTAACTCCACCACCTATACTAGCAGCAACTTCATTCAAATGCTTTTTATCTACATCGCATATTGCAACAACCCTTGTTCCAGCATAGGGAATGTGTCCACGTCCCATGCCACCAACACCAATTATTCCTTTGGTGAGCTGATCACTTGGTGGAATATACCCTCTTCCTAAAACATGTCGCGGTACGATAAAGAAACCGGCTGCAATGGCCGCACTGTTTCGGAGAAAGGATCTCCTACTTTTTTGAGATTGATTAGGCATATGGCTACAATTGTTTCATCTTAAAGATAAACAACTT
>JACCDL010007021.1_pt1 | contig 23085 bp, 22 predicted proteins | sample 7441931 | NCBI WGS metagenome assembly JACCDL01 (sample SAMN15323437, study PRJNA562643) | freshwater metagenome | isolation source: river surface water | place: USA:Blue River Watershed | collected 2017-08-16 | reverse complement strand
GGCGTCGGCAAGCCCGAGGTGTTCCTGTATGCCTCACACTACCTCAGTGGGTTTTTGAATGAAAAGCCCCTGGCGCAATTGCGCCAGGATCTGGCACAGCTCGGATTGGGGCGTGATGATGCCACCATGTCTGACACGGAAGATCACCTGGCCTTCGTGCTGGAGGTCATGCGGTTTCTGGTGGCCGGTGAGGATGCAAGTGTCTCCAACCTGACCCAGCAATCCCGGTTCTTTGCGGCCCATGTGCAGACCTGGGTACCGGCCTTGTGCGACGCCCTTGCAGCCCACCCCCAGGCGCGTTTCTATGCGGTGTTGTCCTCGTTGTTGCGCGCATTCATCAGTGTCGAGTCGCAAGGTTTTGATCTGATGGCTTGAATGCCGGGTTTACCCTGATTTTTGAATCTCGCTTATTTCTGCGTGTTTCACCGCATGGCGGTGGACATCTTTTCGTATATATTGGCCTGAGTATGCAACCTAATGCATAGGCCATCAGGCCTAGGAGAGTGCCATGCCCCCAAGCGTTCCCAACGTCCAAGTCCCGACATCGCGTCGCCGTTTCTTTTCTGGTGCTGCCACCGTGGGGGCGGCCGCTGCGGTGGCAACCGCGTTGCCCCAATTGGCCACTGACAGCGTGGACGCCAAGGCCTTGCCGCCTGCCCCTGAAAACGGGGGCGGCTACAGCCTGAGTGAACACGTCAAACGCTATTACAAGACCACCTTGGTCTGAGCGAGGAGATATTCATGTTGTTGACCCGTAAATCTTCCTCAACCGGCTCGTCTCACTCGTCATCCTCACTCGTGGGGCGCTTGCATCGGGGCCTGTCTCAGGCCTTGCCCACACTGGATCGCCGCGGTTTTCTGCGTCGCTCAGGCGTGGGCGTGGGTGTGGGTTTGGCTGCCTCGCAACTCAGTCTGGTGAAAAAGTCTCACGCCATGGGCAGTGCCCCGTCCAGCGCCGAGAGCAAGATCGAAGTCAAACGCACGGTGTGCACCCATTGTTCGGTCGGTTGTGCGGTCGACGCGGTGGTGCAAAACGGTGTGTGGGTGCGACAAGAGCCGGTGTTTGATTCGCCCATCAACCTGGGCGCCCATTGCGCCAAAGGGGCGGCCTTGCGCGAGCACGGGCACGGCGAGTACCGTCTGCGTTACCCGATGAAATTGGTGAATGGCAAGTACGAGCGCATCAGCTGGGACACCGCGCTGAATGAAATCAGCGCAAAGATGCTCGAGTTGCGCAAATCGTCGGGCCCGGACAGCGTGTACTTCATCGGCTCGTCCAAACACAACAACGAGCAGGCCTATTTGCTGCGCAAGTTTGTCAGCTACTGGGGCACCAACAACTGTGACCACCAGGCCCGTATTTGTCACTCCACCACGGTGGCCGGTGTGGCCAATACCTGGGGCTATGGGGCCATGACCAATTCGTACAACGACATGCAAAACAGCAAGGTCGCGATGTACATCGGCTCCAATGCCGCCGAGGCCCATCCCGTGTCCATGCTGCACATGCTGCATGCCAAGGAAAACGGCTGCAAGATGATCGTGGTGGATCCCCGTTTCACGCGCACGGCGGCAAGAGCCGACGAGTTTGTGCGTATCCGCTCGGGTGCTGACATCCCCTTCCTGTTTGGCTTGCTGTATCACATCTTCAAGAACGGCTGGGAAGACAAGAAGTACATCAACGACCGCGTGTATGGCATGGAGAAGGTCAAGGAGGAAGTCCTGGCCAAGTGGAAGCCTGAGGCCGTCGAAGAAGCCTGCGGCGTCAAAGAAGAGCAAATGCTGCGTGTGGCCAAAATGCTGCACGACCACAACCCGGGCACCATTGTGTGGTGCATGGGACAAACCCAGCACACCACCGGCAATGCCGTGGTGCGTGCCTCGTGCATCTTGCAACTGGCCCTGGGCAATGTGGGCAAGACCGGAGGCGGGACCAACATCTTCCGCGGCCATGACAACGTGCAGGGCGCTACCGACGTGGGCCCCAACCCCGACTCCTTGCCGGGCTACTATGGCATTGCCGAGGGCTCATGGAAGCACTTTGCCAAAGCCTGGGGCGTGGATTTCGAGTGGATCAAAGGTCGCTTCTCCTCGCCGGCCATGATGACCAAACCCGGTATCACCGTGTCGCGCTGGATCGATGGTGTGCTCGAGAAAAACGAGCTGATCGATCAGGACAGCAACCTCAAGGGCGTGTTCTATTGGGGCCACGCGCCCAACTCCCAAACCCGTGGCCTGGAAATGAAGCGTGCCATGGACAAGCTGGATCTGCTGGTGGTGGTGGATCCCTATCCGTCTGCCACTGCCTCCATGGCCGCCATGCCCGGTGACGCGAAAGACCTCAACCCCAACCGGGCGGTCTACCTCTTGCCGGCTGCCACGCAGTTTGAAACCAGCGGTTCCTGCACGGCGTCCAACCGCTCGATCCAGTGGCGCGAAAAAGTGATCGAGCCCTTGTGGGAAAGCCGCTCCGATCACATGATCATGTACCAGTTGGCCGACAAACTGGGCTTTGGCCCCGAGCTGGTGAAAAACTACAAGCTGCAAAAAGTCAAAGGGCAGGACGAGCCTGTGGTGGAAGACATCCTGCGAGAAATCAACCGCTCGGTCTGGACCATTGGCTACACCGGTCAAAGCCCCGAGCGCTTGAAAGCGCATATGCGCAACATGCATCTCTTTGACATCAAGACCCTCAAGTGCAAGGGCGGCAAAGATGCCGAGACCGGGTATGACCTCACCGGTGACTACTTCGGGTTGCCCTGGCCCTGCTACGGCACACCCGAACTCAAGCACCCGGGCTCTCCCAACCTGTATGACACGTCCAAGCACGTCATGGAGGGCGGAGGAAACTTCCGCGCCAATTTCGGAGTCGAAAAGGACGGCAAGAATCTGTTGGCCGAAGACGGCTCCCACTCCAAGGGCGCAGACATCACCACCGGCTACCCGGAACTCGACCATGTGCTGCTCAAAAAGCTGGGCTGGTGGGACGAACTCACTGACGCGGAAAAAGCGGCGGCCGAAGGCAAGAACTGGAAGACCGACAACTCGGGCGGCATGATCCGTGTGTTCATGAAAAACCATGGCTGCCACCCGTTTGGCAACGCCAAGGCGCGCGCAGTGGTCTGGAATTTTCCTGACCCCGTGCCGCAGCACCGTGAACCGCTGTACGGTACGCGGCCTGACCTCATGGCCAAGTACCCCACGCACGAGGACAAAAAAGCCTTCTGGCGCTTGCCCACCTTGTACAAAACCGTGCAGGACAAAAACCTGGCCGACAAGGTGCACGAGAAGTTCCCGCTCATCCTCACCTCCGGCCGTCTGGTCGAGTACGAGGGTGGTGGCGAGGAAACCCGCTCCAACCCCTGGCTGGCCGAGTTGCAGCAAGAGGCTTACGTGGAAATCAATCCCAAGACCGCTGCCGAGCGGGGCATTCGTAACGGCGAGCGGGTGTGGCTCAAGAGCCCGACCGGCGCGCGCCTGAATGTGGAAGCCCTGGTCACGGAGCGGGTCGACAGCGGCACCGTGTGGATGCCCTTCCATTTCTCCGGGCGTTGGCAGGGGCAGGACATGCTCAAGTATTACCCGCAGGGGGCGGCGCCCATGGTGCGTGGGGAGGCGGTCAACACGGCCACCACCTACGGCTATGACAGCGTCACCATGATGCAAGAGTCCAAGACCACCGTCTGCAACATCGAACGCGCATAAGGAACACACCATGGCACGCATGAAATTCATTTGTGACGCTGAGCGTTGCATCGAGTGCAACGGCTGTGTGACAGCTTGCAAGAACGAACACGAGTTGCCCTGGGGCGTCAACCGTCGACGCGTGGTCACTCTCAACGACGGGGTGCCGGGCGAGAAGTCGATTTCGGTGGCCTGCATGCACTGCTCCGATGCGCCTTGCATGGCGGTTTGCCCGGTCAATTGCTTTTACAAGACCGACGAGGGCGTGGTGCTGCACGACAAGGATGTGTGCATTGGCTGTGGCTACTGCTCGTATGCCTGCCCGTTCGGCGCGCCGCAGTTTCCGGGGCAAGGCACGTTCGGCATGCGTGGCAAGATGGACAAGTGCACTTTCTGTGCGGGTGGTCCGGAAGCCAATGGAAGTCAGGCCGAGTTTGACAAGTACGGACGTAACCGTCTGGCCGAAGGCAAGTTGCCCGCCTGTGCCGAAATGTGCTCGACCAAGGCCTTGCTGGCTGGCGATGGCGATGTGGTGGCCGATATCTTCCGCAACCGCGTGGTCAAGCGCAACAAGGGCGCTGAAGTGTGGGGCTGGGGTACGGCCTATGCTTCCCAGCAAGTGGGTCAGGCGGCGCCTGCCAAAGAGGGAGCCAAGAAATGATCCGTTTCTTCCTGCTGTGCCTGATGGGCTGGGTCTTGACTGCGTGTTCCGAGAACGACCAGCTGCTGGGTAGCAAAAAAGACGCTGTGGCTTATGCGGGGACGCCGAATGGGTTTGCCGCGCCGGGGTGGAAGGCGGGGGACAAAAACAGCTGGGAGCAGCAACTGCGTTCCCGCGGCCAATATGGCATGAATGACCACACCCGGGCACCTGATTGATTGGGGCACACCATGACTCGATGCATTCGATGGGGATTGATCGCTTGGGTGTCCATGGTCATGGTGAACGCCGTGGCGGCGCCCAACCAGACACCGGCTCCCACTGCACCACAGGTGCAGAGTGTCAATATCCAGGACGTCAAACCTGATGCCAGCGATGCCCCCGGGTACGCGCAGCAAACCAATCAACAGCGTGAGATGGTCCAGCCGGGCAACAATGCCCCCATGTGGCGCGATGTGGGGCGGGGTGTCGAGGGTTACACCAGCCTGCCCAAGTCCCAAGCGCCCGAAGCGGGTGTGCTGATCCAGCCGTTTGTGCAGTACCCCGGCTCTCGACTGACCAATGCGGGGGAAGCCTGGCGACAGGTTCGCAACCAATGGATCATTCCCTACGGGGGGTCGTTGCTGTTGGTGGTCTTGGGTGCGATTGCAATTTTTTACTGGCGCAAAGGCGCGATCCGTGTACAGGGTCGTCTGACAGGGCAAGAGATTGAGCGGTTCACGCCGCTGGAGCGCTCTGCACACTGGACCAACGCGGTGGCATTTGTCATCCTGGCCGTGTCAGGGCTGGTGATGGCCTTTGGCAAATTTGTGATCCAGCCCTTCATCGGTGACATGTTGTTTGGCTGGTTGACCTATGGACTCAAGACGGCGCACAACATCGCAGGGCCACTGTTCGCTGTGTCGTTGGCGATTGTGTTCATCACCTTTGTGAAGGACAACCTGCCGCATCGCAGTGACCTCGTTTGGTTGCTCAAAGGCGGGGGCATGTTCGATGGCAGTCACGTGCCGTCTCACCGTTTCAATGCCGGTGAAAAGGTGCTGTTCTGGGGTGGCGTGTTTGCCCTGGGCTTGCTGGTGGTGGCCTCCGGCTTGGTCCTGGACATGGTGCTGCCGTTCCTCGTCTATGAGCGATCTTCCATGCAAATCGCCCACATGATCCACGCGGTGGCTGCCTTGCTGATGCTGGCCATGTTCATCGGACATATCTACATGGGCACCATCGGCACTGAAGGCGCCTACCGGGCCATGAGAACCGGTTACGTGGATGAAACCTGGGCCAAGGAACACCATGAACTTTGGTACAACGACATCAAGGCCAACAAAATTCCGGCGCAACGCTCCTCGCAGCCCGCGGGTAAAGCGGCGAACGCCTGACGCGTGACCGCACAGGAGACAACACCATGAACAAACCCCTGATAGCGCTGGCCCTGCTGATGGCCTGTTCTGCATCATTCGCCAAACTCCCGCCGCTCAGCGATGAAGCCAAGGCCAAGGCAGAAGAAACCAAGGCCAAAGCTGCTCACACGGCCAAGGCCGATGCTTACGATTTGTGCCGGGCACAAGACCGGGTAGCCGCCCATGTGAACAAACACAACAAGGCCAAGGCGGGCAAGCCGGTGGCCACAGCGCCCTGCGCCGATCCGGGCAAATTTGTCTATACCCCTGCGCCTGTCATTGCGACCACCGCAGCTGCCTCGGTTCCCGCGGCAACTGCCCCTGCAGCGCCTGCTGCTCCTACGGCAGCTGCTCCTGCAACGCCTGCAGCTCCTACGGCCAACCCGCCCGCTAAAAAATAACCTGACTGCTGACTGCCCCTCAAGGGTCCGCGCCACCATGCGCTGGCCCTTTTTTGTATGCTCCTGTCTTGTCATGTCCTCATTACCTCGTTTCACCCAAGCGCGTTGCGACCTCACTCGCCAGATTGAGGTGCTGGACGAGCAGGGCCTGAAGTCGTTGGTGACCATCCCCGCCGAGCGAGCGCTCACCATCTATGTGGACAAGCAAGAGGTTGTCACCCTGATGACCCTGGGCGCTAACCCCGAACTGTTGGTCCTGGGCTATCTGCGCAACCAACGCTGGGTGTCCGCTGCAACCGAGGTGGACTCCATCACGGTGGATTGGGAGGCTGGCGAGGCGGGTGCGGGGGTGGCGGCTGTTCGCACACACGCCGGCATTGCTGATCTTCAGGGCCGGACCGAGAAACGGGTCATCACCACCGGATGTGGTCAAGGCAGTGTGTTTGGCGATTGGATGCTGGGCATGGATGGCCTGCGTGTGCCGCGTGCGGTCATCAGCCAGACACGCTTGCACCATTTACTCAACACCATTCGCTTGCAGGAAACGGTCTACAAATCGGCGGGTACTGTCCATGGATGCGCCTTGTTCATCGGCGACGCCCTGCAGATCTACGTCGAGGATGTGGGACGTCACAACGCGGTGGATGTGATCGCCGGCTGGCTCTGGATGAATGAGATCAGCCTCGGTGATGAGGCCGTGTTCTACACCACCGGTCGGCTGACCAGCGAGATGGTGCTCAAGTCGGCGCAGATGGGTATCGGGGTGGTGGTCTCGCGCAACGGCATCACGCAAATGGGCTACGACCTTGCCGTGCAACTGGGCTTGTGCGCCATCGGGCGCGCCAAGAATAAACATTACCTGGTCTACACCGCCCATGAGCGCGTGGTGGCAGACGCCGCCGTGGTGTTGTGACTCCCTTGTCGGGCGCGCCTGTTGCTTGTGCGACATGGGCGTCTGCGGTAACCAGGGATCGTCACCATAATCGTTTTGTTACCCAGGGTGGCGCTGCCACCGGCAGTCCTATGATGGAGGAACGACCATGATGACTCATTGCTTTTCCCGTGTGCGAGTTGTTCTGTCTGCGTTGCTGCACAGCGCAGCACTGCTCGCTCTCGTCGGCCTTTCGATGTCGGCTTACGCCCAGGCCCCTTACCCCAACAAGCCCATTCGCGTGGTGGTGCCCTTTGCTCCCGGTGGCGCCACTGACATCATGGCGCGCGTGGTCAGCAAACGCTTGGGCGAGATCCTGGGCCAGACGCTGGTGATTGACAACAAGCCCGGTGGCAACACGGCCTTGGGGGCCGACCTGGTGGCCAAGGCGCCTTCCGATGGGTACACGTTGCTCTTCACCAACGACGCCACATTTGTTCTCAACCCCATCTTGTCGCCGCAACTCAGCTACAGCGTGGCACGTGACTTTGCGCCGGTGGCTACCGTGGCCTATCTCAACCTGGCCATGGTGGTGTCGAGCAATCTGCCGGTGAACAACATGGCCGAGATGGTCGCCTGGACGCAGGCCAAATCGGGCACCATCAGTTATGGCTCGTATGGCGTGGGCAGCCAGGCCCACATCATGGGCGAGATGTACAAAAAGCTCACCCAGACCGATATCGTGCACGTGCCCTACAAAGGTTCGGCGCCTGCGGTAGCCGATGTGATCGGCGGTCAGGTGGTGTTCACCTTCCCGGCCATTCCCACCATTCAGGGGTTTGTGCAGGCGGGCAAGGTCAAGGTGCTGGCCATTTCAGGCGACAAACGCTCGCCCCTGATGCCGCAGGTGCCCACCTTCACCGAGGTGGGGCAAAAGGATTTGAATATTGGCGCCTGGTATGCCTTTCTGGCACCAGCGCAGACACCCCTGGCGGTGGTCGCCAGACTGAATGCCGCTGTGGCCACCATGCTCTCCAGCCAGGAATTTGTGGATCAGCAACTGGTGCCGCAGGGCATGAGCGCCATGAGCATGACGCCCCAGCAGTTTGGACAGCACATCAAGACTGAAACCGAGCGGATGACGCGCATCATCCAGTTGTCTGGTGCCAAGGTGGATTGACGATCACCAGGGGATCGTCGACCGGTTGCCCAACGCTCAGCCGTTGAATGTCGTCAACAACTCACCGGCCAATGGGGGCTGGGTCACCAGCCCTTTTTCGTCAGCCACCTGCTGACCATTCACCCACACGCCGCGCACGCCCACGGCATCGGTGTTCAGGCGTGCTGCTCCACCCGGCAGGTCGAACACCCGCTTCTTGGTGGAGCGATTGACGGTGGCGGGGTCAAACAGCATCAGGTCGGCCGCCCAGCCCACTTGCAGGCGTCCCCGCGCCTGAATGCCCATCACCTCGGCTTGAAGTGAGGTGATTTGCCGCACGGCCTCGGCCATGCTCATGGTGCCGAGTTCGCGCGCCCAGTAGCCCATCAGGTGCAGACCAAATCCCGCGTCGTTGAAAAAAGTCAAATGCGCACCGGCATCGCTCAGTGTGATGAGGCTGTGCGGGTGATTCAGCATACGGCCCACGGCTTCGACGTCGCTGTTGAGCAGCTGTGCGGTCAAGACGGTTTTGAGGTCTTCGGACAGTGCGATGTCCAGCACGGTGTCCAGTGGGTCTTTGCCCAGCTCGCGGGCAATGTCAGCAATGCTGCGTTGTTCCAGCCGCGCATTCTCGGGCTTGAAGGTTTCCACCACATGCACCTTGTCCCATTCATTGTTGAACAGGCGGAAGGTGGAGGTGCTGGCCAACTCGGCGCGCACATGGTCGCGAAATGATGGGTCTGCCAACACCTGGCGCAGGGCTTCGTCACGAATGCCCAGGGCGGGCTTCCAGCTTTGCAAGCCTTCCACAGGGTAGGGCGAGACAAAGGTGAAGTCCATGGTGAGTGGGCAGCACGACACCTGGCCGATCAGTTTGCGGCCGCGCTGGTTGGCGTCGGTGATGGCTTGCAAATCTTTGAAGACGGCTTGCGGGTTGGTGCTGTTGTGTAACAGGGCTGCAATCATCACCGGACGCCCGGACTGTGCTGACATCTCTTCCAGGAAGGCCACAGGCATTTGACCGCCCTTGGTCACCATGTAGATGCCGCGGCCTTGTTCTCCCATCGCCTTGATGAGCGCCATCATTTCCTCGTCACTGGCCAGACGCGAGGGCATGGGCATGCCGCCTTCGCCGTTGTGGGCGGGACTGGTACTGCTGGCAAAGCCCACGGCTCCGGCAGCCATGGCCTCGCGCACGAGGTGTGCCATGCGCTCAATCTCTTCAGGGGTGGCAGCGCGTCGGGTGGCGTCTGCGCCCATCACCCAGGTGCGAATCGACGAGTGGCCCACATAGGCCGCCACGTTGACCGCACTGCCTTTGCGGCGCAGCATGTCGAGGTATTGCGGAAAGGTCTCGAAATCCCATTCAATGCCCTGACGCAGCACATCCAGCGACATGCCCTCCACCTGCGTGAGATTACGCATGGTGATGTCGCGGTCGGCGGGCTTGCAGGGGGCGATGGTGAAGCCACAGTTGCCGATGACTGCCGTGGTGACACCCAGCGCCGGAGACGGGCGCACACAGGGGTCCCAGGTAATTTGGGCATCGAAATGGGTGTGGCTGTCGATGATGCCGGGCATGAGGGCCAGGCCCGTGCCATCGATCACCTGCCGGGCCTGCAGGGTGAGTTGCGGTCCCATGGCGCAGATGCGGCCCTCGCGCACGGCCAGATCACCGACCACCGGGTGGGCGCCTGAGCCATCAAACAGTTGAACATGGCGAAACAAAAGATCGGCAGTCTGGGACATGACAAGATGGGCGTATGAGCCAGCAGGCTCGGTTACGGGAAAAAGTCAACAGGGCGACATGGTAACGCCATGTGGCATGCCAAAACGCTATCCTTGAATCCGTTGAATCTACCCGGAGACACCCATGCCCTTTGTTGATACTTCCTTGCTACGCGTGGGCTATGAAGACCTCAATCCCCAGGGCCGGCACGCGGTCGTGCTGGTGCACGGCTGGCCTGACAGCCCTCGTACCTGGCTGCAGGTGGCCCCCTTGCTGGTGAAGGCGGGGTACCGTGTCATCGTGCCGGCGCTCCGGGGGTTTGCGCCCACCACTTTCTTGCGGGAAGAGACACCACGCACAGGGCAACTGGCCTCTTTAGGGCGTGATTTGCTCGAGTTCATTGACGCCTTGGGGCTGGAGCAGCCGGCCCTGGTCGGGCACGACTGGGGCGCTCGCGCCGTGGCCATTGCCAACGGCTTGCGACCCGGGGTATCCAGCCACATGGTGATGATCTCGGTGGGGTATGGCACCAACGATCCCAACCAGTCTCTGAGTGCCGAGCAATCACGCAACTACTGGTACCACTGGTTTATGAACACCCCGCGTGGGCGAGACGCGGTGCGCAACGACCGGCGAGCCCTGACACGGCTGATGTGGGACACCTGGGCCCCTGCGGGCTGGTACGACCCGGCCGAATTCGACGAGACCGCCAAAGCCTTCGACACCCCGGACTGGGCTGATATCGTCATCCATTCCTATACCCAGCGCTGGAACCTCTCGCCCTCCGACCCTGCCTATGAGAACGACGAACGTCGTTTGCATCCGGCCCCTGTGTTGTCCGTGCCCACCCTGATGTTGCATGGCGAGGCGGACGGCGTGACCTTGCCCTCAAGCTCGGCCAACAAGGAGCATTTTTTTTCCGGGCCGTATCAGCGCACCTTGCTGCCGGGCGTGGGTCACTTTCCACAACGTGAGGCCCCCCACGCCGTGGCGGAGGCGGTCCTGGCTTGGTTACAGGCGCACTGAGTCAATCACTGACTGAAGCCCTGGTGCAAGAGCGTCGGGCGAGAGGAAAAGTCATGCTACAATCAAAATCTTTAGCGGCTGTAGCTCAGTTGGATAGAGTACTTGGCTACGAACCAAGGGGTCGTGGGTTCGAATCCTGCCAGCCGCGCCATTCACGAAAATGCCTCGAGAAATCGAGGCTTTTTCTTTGGTGGAATTGAGATTGTTACACCAGGTTGCCCATGCCTATGTCCTTGCCCCTCATCCGCCGTCGCCGGTTGCTCGTCGGCATCAGTTTGTTGCCAGGCTTCGCAGCCCATGCTCATGGACCTGTGCGTGTTGGCTCAAAGATCGACACCGAAGGCAAGCTGTTGGGCCACATCATGGTGCTGGCTCTGGAAGCCCACCACATCAACACTGAAAACAAGCTGTCGCTCGGCAACACCAAGATCGTGCGCGCAGCGCTGCTCGCTGGTGAAATTGATCTTTATCCGGAGTACACAGGCAATGCCGCCTTCATGTTGGGTGCTGACAACCACAAGGCATGGAAAGACGCTCGCGCCGGCTACGAATTGGCCAAAAAATTAGATTTTGAAAAAAACAAGATCGTGTGGTTAGAGCCCGCCCATGCCAACAACACCTGGGCCATTGCCGTTCGAAAAGACCTGGCCACAGCCCATCAGCTCAACACCATGGAAGACCTGGGGCGCTACATCGCCAAGGGAGGGGCTTTCAAGTTGGCAGCATCCGCCGAATTCATGGAGCGAGCCGATGCCTTGCCTGCCTTTCAGGCAGCCTACGGCTTCAAACTGCGTGCAGATCAAGCCCTGGTGCTGGCGGGTGGCGACACGGCCACCACCATCAAAGCGGCGGCTGAAAAAACATCTGGCGTGAACGCTGCCATGGCCTACGGGACCGACGGGCCATTGGCTGCGCTGGGGCTGGTGGTCATGGAAGATACCAAGAGCGTGCAGGCGGTTTATGCCCCTGCACCCTTGATCCGTGAATCAGTGCTCAAACGCTATCCGGCCATTGCCACTATTTTGTCGCCTATTTTCAAATCCCTGGACAGGCCCACGCTGCAAATGCTGAATGCGCGCATACAACTGGAGGGCCAGGATCCGCGCAAAGTGGCCAGCGCCTACTTGCACAGACAGGGGTTTCTGAAGTAAGTTAGGCCATGGCATCCCCTGACACCCAGCGTTGGAACCCCGTGCTAGCGCTTTATGTGGCAGTGGCCTTGGTCGCTTCAATGGGCTTGCCTTTTGTGCGTGTGGCCCCCAACCGACTGCTCTCGGGTGATCCCATTTTTTTAGGGGATGTCCTGCAGCGCCAAGGCAGTCCCCTGGTCGTCGCGCTTGTCTTGGCGGTTTTCACCTTGCTGGTCTTGGCCATAGGGCAGCCCCAGCGACGGTTCACGCAAGCCCTGGTGAGCGTGGCCATGGCCGCCAGTCTGGCGGGCTTGTGGCTGCTGGCCAGTCACGTCAGCAGCAGTGTCAGCCCAGTTGACCATCCGCTCCAGCGCACCGCGTTGGGCGCGGGCTTTTGGACGCTCGCGGCGCTGGCCTGGTTGACGGCTCTTGATGCAGTGGCTCGCTTGAATTTGGCCACGCTCCCCCGCTTGATTGTGCACATCGCAGGGTGTCTGCCGCTTCTCCTCTCGTTGAGCGAGGGGCAGAACTTGTCTCTGGCCAAAGAATACGCCAATCACAGCGATGTTGTTGGGCCCGCTGTTGTGCGCCATCTTCAGATCGTGATGTTGGCCGTTGTGCCGGCTGTCGTCATTGGCGTGCCGTTAGCTTGGCGCATGAGCCGATCGGCGATGCTAAGACAAGGCCTCTTTCCCCTGCTCAATTTGATTCAAACCATTCCCGCCATCGCCCTGTTCGGGCTGCTCATGGCTCCCCTGGCTTGGCTGGCCGTGCAATTACCCATGCTGGGCAGCGCGGGCATCCGCGGCGTTGGCATGGCACCTGCCGTGCTGGCGCTGTTTTTGTATTCGCTGTTGCCCATTGTGCGCGCTGCACTGGCGGGACTGGAGCAAGTGCCTGCCGAAACCATCCTTGCGGCGCGTGCCATGGGGATGTCCCCCTGGCAGATATTTTGGCAAATCGAGTTACCGCTGGAGTTGCCGGTGCTGCTGATAGGGGTTCGTACAGCGCTTGTACAAACCATTGGCCTCGCAGCCGTGTGCGCGCTGATTGGCGCAGGCGGGCTAGGTCAGATCATGTTTGATGGACTCTTCAGCGCGGCCAACGAGCTGGTCATCCTGGGCGTCATGCCGATCGTGCTGCTGGCCATGCTGGCAGACAGTTTCTTTCAAATACTTGAAACGATGCTCAAGACGCCCGCACCATGATCAAGTTTGAAAACGCCAGCAAGTTTTACGGCGACGTCGCAGCCATCAGTCAGTTGGATCTGGACATCCAGCCCGGTGAATTGGTGGCCTTGATTGGCCCTTCAGGGTCTGGCAAATCGACAGCCCTCAAAATGGTCAACCGCATGGTCGAGATCGATCACGGTCGGATTCTTTTCAAGAACCAGGACATCACCCGCTTCAACCTGCAGGACTTGCGTAGACGCATGGGCTATGCGATTCAATCGGTGGGCTTGTTTCCCCATAGAACGGTGGCGCACAACATCGCAACCGTGCCCAGACTGTTGGGCTGGGAGGCCGACCGTGTGCGTGCGCGTGTGACTGAACTCATGAACATGTTGTCGATGGATCCCGATCACTACGCGGGTCGCTATCCGCATCAGCTCTCGGGGGGGCAGCAACAGCGGGTGGGCGTCGCGCGTGCTCTGGCCGCAGATCCCGATGTGCTCCTCATGGACGAGCCTTTTGGCGCGCTTGACCCCGTCACCCGTGCAGCCTTGCAACGGGCCCTCAAAGCGATTCATCGTGCGACGGGCAAAACCATCCTGTTTGTCACCCACGACCTCGACGAGGCCTTGTTACTAGCCTCACGCATCGTGCTGTTGAATAACGGTCGACTGGTGCAAGTGGGTACACCCCTGGAGTTGCTGCAACAGCCAGCCAACGACTTCGTGGCCGACTTTCTGGGCCGTGCCGACCTGGGACTCAAACAACTGTCTCTGCAACCTGTTGCTCACTATCTCAAACCCCTTGCGGGCCCGGCCCCAGCCTACGTGATCCCCTCTACAGCCACCGCAAGAGAGGCTATTTCGTGCATGGCCGAGCAGCATGTTTCGAGCTTACGTGTTGCAGATGCAAACGGCAACATCATCGGGCAGGTTAGCGCCCCTGATTTACTCGCCAACAACCATGTCTGATTGGCCCGTACGTCCGCCCCTCACACCCCGCGGCGGTGCAAAGACATTGAGTGCGTGTGTGGTGTTGGTGCTGCTTCTGGCCTATGGTTTGCCGCATTCTGAGCGGGTTTTTTCGACCTTGTTTCCCGATCTGTCACGCCCGGTGTATTTGCAAGAGCCCATGGCCGATTTGCTGTGGCAGCACATGGGGTTGGTGTTGGTTTCCAGTGCCACGGCGGTGGTCGTTGGCACTGCCGCAGCTTTCTTCACCACCACCATACCAGGCCGTGCGTTCAAGCCCTTGATTGACATGCTGGCCACCCTGGGTCAAACCTTTCCTCCTGTGGCCGTGTTGGCGGTCGCAGTCCCGGTCGTGGGCTTTGGAGAGCTGCCTGCGTTCCTGGCGCTGGCAATTTTTGGCGTGTTGCCCGTTCTTCAAGGCACACTGGCTGGGCTGGCATCAATACCAACACCGGTGCTGGATTCAGCCCACGCCATGGGGATGACACCGCGCCAACGACTGACCGAGGTGCAGATGCCTTTGGCCTTTCCACTGTGGCTGGCAGGTGTGCGAACCTCGGTCATCGTGAACATAGGTACCGCGGCCCTGGCCTCCACCGTGGGGGCCAAAACACTGGGCCTGCCCATCATCGTCGGCTTGTCGGGGTTCAACACCGCCTATGTGTTGCAAGGGGCCGTGGTGCTGGGCATGCTGGCCATTGCCGCAGACCTGGCGTTTGACCAACTGGCCCTGCGTTTTGATCGAAGCGCAGCGTGATCAACTCACCACCAGGCGTGAAGTTTGCGCTTCACCAATATGGCCCACAACGGCCGCATCCTGGAAGCCATGACGCTTGAACACCGCCAACACATCGCCAACCGCCTCGGGCGAACACGTGACCAGCAAACCGCCACTGGTTTGGGGGTCTGACAACAGCGCCTGACATTCTGTGGGCAACCCCGCAGCCAGGCTAATGTCCTGACCATAACCGTCCCAGTTGCGACCCGAAGCGCCGGTGACATGGCCGCTTTTATACAAGGCAGACACATGAGGCAACACAGGCACATCGGCCCATTTGATGTGTGCCGTGAGATGCGCGCCGCGGGCAATTTCAAGGGCATGTCCCGCCAAGCCAAAGCCTGTGACGTCTGTCAATGCGTGCACACCAGGCAATTCAGCCAACTCGGGGCCAGGCGTGTTGAGCTTGGTGGTGTTGGCGATCATGGATTCGTAGCCGGCAGCATCCAGCACTTCTTTCTTGAGTGCCGCAGACAGCACACCCACGCCAATCGGCTTGCCCAGCACCATCACATCGCCCACGCGCGCACCATCGTTTCTTTTGACACGGTCGGGGTGAACCAAGCCTAACACCACCAATCCATAGATAGGCTCTACAGAATCAATCGTGTGGCCACCCGCAATAGGAATGCCTGCTGTGTTGCAGACGGATGCTCCACCCGCCAAAATTTGACCGATGGTTTCTGTGGACAACACATTGATGGGCATGCCCACCAAGGCCAAAGCCAGGATGGGTTTTCCGCCCATGGCATAGACGTCGCTGATGGCATTGGTGGCTGCAATGCGACCAAAATCAAAGGGGTCATCCACAATGGGCATGAAGAAATCTGTGGTGGCAATCAAGGCCTGCTCGTCGTTGAGCTTATAAACCGCTGCGTCGTCTGCCGTCGCAATGCCCACCATCAACTCCTTGGGTATGGGCATCTGCAGGGTGCCTTTGAGGATTTCGGACAAAACAGCTGGCGCAATCTTGCAACCGCACCCTCCACCATGGGAGAGTGAGGTCAGCCGGGGTTCATGGGCGTTCATGGTATTTCCTTCAAACTATTCAGGATTGTAAGCAAGCCTTTGCTTTCTTTCTCGGCTGAAAACAAGGGCGCACGAGCGGCGCACTGGTCTGTTAACAAACTTGCAAATTCCACATCACGCCTGAAACGGATGAGCATGTCGGCAAGCGCTCGGGCGTCCCCCACAGGAAACAAGCCCGCATAGTCTGCACCCAGCATGCCCATATTGCCAGCAATGCGCGAGGCAATGACAGGCACGCCGCTGCAAATGGCCTCCATCAGCACATGAGCGCCGCCTTCCATCACGCTGGTATGCACCAGTACGTGCGCGCGCTGAATTTGATGTCGTGTTTTGGGGTAGCTCAATGCCCCCGTGAACTGATAGTGCGGATATTGCGCGGCTGTTTGATGGGCCAATGTGGCAAGTTCGGGGTCGAGTTCTGCTCCAATGTGTTCTATGCCGATATCGGGATGCTGGGACAGCAAGGCTGCCGCCTCGAACAATGTGCGGGGCGATTTTTCCTCGCGCAAATGACCGACCATCACAGCCCGAACGCATCGCGACGTTTTGGGCAAGGTCCGGCGTGGCGTGGTGGATTGCAACACCACCGAGGTTTTGGACCGCACGGAAGCCGGCAACGCATCAAGCCCCAAGGGCTGCAGCACAACCAGGCGCGCTGCCATGTCAAGCGATTGCTGGGCCTGGGTGTCGTGCTCGATGTCACGGTACAAATCAGTGCCCGTCAGGACCACCACCAACCCAGAGGAGCCGCGCAAGCCGTGCCAGGCAGCAATCGACGCGTGGCTGCGTCGCGCATGCAAGGCAATCATCAAGTCATCTGACTGTTCGCCATGCCACTCACTCACAAGACGCACCCGAAAGTGTGCCTGGAGCAATTGGCGGTATCGTTTGGCCGTCTGCCAATTGCCGTTGTTCGCACGGGCAAGGGCCGGACTTACAATGACCAGCGTCGGCTTTTTGGATTGACGTGTGTGCGCTTGGCTCATGATCAGTGGTCTAGCATAACGAAAAGGATATGAACCATCCATGGTTGAAGTCAATATCCAGACACTGTCTAAGGCTCTTCGGCAGCTTCGCCAACATACGCTTCAGTCGTTCGAGTGCTACCTGAATGCAAACCAACTGGTCGTCCCCCGGCATAGTGGCTTGAATCCACCCCTGTGGGAATTGGGTCATGTGGCTTGGTTTCAAGAATACTGGATTGCTCGCAATCCACAGCGGTCAATAGGCCTTGCTTTTGATGCGTCATGCCCCGTTCACCCGTCCAGTCTTCGTGAGGCTGACCAGTGGTTTGACAGCGCCCAAGTGGCTCACGCCACCCGCTGGGATTTGCCGCTCTTGTCGGCGCCCGAGTGCATCCAATACGCCGAGCAAACTCTCCAGAATACTCTTGACTTGTTAGAACAAGAACCCGTCGACAGCCCTGCACTTTATTTTTATTGGCTGGTGTTGCAGCATGAAGCCATGCACCTGGAGGCCAGCGCTTACATGGCTCAGTCACTGGGCTTGCCCTTTCAAGCGCGGTGGCAACCCTCCGAAACCACCAGTCTCCCGCACACCACGCAGGCTGTCACGGCGCACGTGGATGCGCAGTCGTGGACGTTGGGATCGGAAGCCGAGCGGCCTTTTTGCTTTGATAACGAACTGAGCCAGCACACGAGCTTTCTCCAGGACTTCGAGATTTCTCTACAACCTGTCAATTGGAGCCAATACATCCAATTTGTCACCGCGACGGGCTACGCCCTGCCCAGGTATGTTCGACAATCTGGCTCGGCGCTTGAGACGTGGGTGTTTGGCCGCTGGAAACCTCTGGATATCACTGCACCCGCCGTTCACCTGTCCTGGAACGACGCCCAAGCCTACTGCGCGTGGGCCCAATGCCGCTTACCGACCGAAGCTGAATGGGACTGCGCGGCCAAAACCTTGGTCGGTTTTGAGTGGGGCCATGTTTGGGAGTGGACGCAAGACACCTTTGCTCCCTTTGATGGCTTTGTGATGCATCCCTACAAAGAGTACTCGGCGCCTTGGTTTGGGTCACACAAAGTGTTGAGAGGTGCATCGCACTTGACCCATCCCGCCTTGCGACGCATCAATTACAGGAATTTTTTCACGCCTGAGCGCGACGATATTTATTCAGGCTTTAGAACTTGCGCGTTATGAAAACCAGGGGCTTGGCTTATTGGGCCCAGAACACGGCGAAGTGCACGAGGGGATCCGTCCAGTGCTGAATGCTTGAAAAGCCCGCCGCACGCAATTGATCGGTGAATTGATCGATTGACCATTTGTAGGAATTTTCTGTGTGGATGGTTTCGCCTTGGTTGAAATGGCGTTGATGCCCATTCCATTGAACAAGCAGGTTATGCTTGGCTTGCAAGTGCATTTCAATGCGAGACGCTTGCGTGTTAAAGCGTGCGCAGTGCTGCCAATCCCGCACGTCAAAATCTGAGCCTAGCAAATGGTTCACACGCCGCAGTACATTCAAATTGAACGCAGCGGTCACACCCAAATCATCTGCATACGCACGCTCCAGTGTGTGAGTCTCTTTCACCAAATCGATTCCGATCAGAAGGCCCGATCCAGGTTGACCTTGCTGGCACAGTGCAGCAATTCTTTGCAAAAAGGACAGGGCCTCGGTAGGCGTGAAATTGCCTAAACTTGAACCCAGGTACAAGGTCAGCACAGGGTGAGCGCTCAACTGTTGCTGCAGTGCTGCTGGAAAAGTCAGGGACTGCGAAAAATCCATCCCCACCCCCACCATGTTCACCTGCGGGTGTTGGGCTTGCAGGTCTTTCAACTGGTTGGCGAGGTAGGCGCTGGAAATATCAACTGCCACATAGGTGGCAGGCAAGGTGCGTGAAAACAAGTGCGCTGCTTTTTGACAACTGCCCGCACCCAGATCAACCCACGTGGCTTGCTTGGGTAACTGCGCATGGATGGCATGGGCATGAGCGACCAATATGTGGTGTTCGGTGCGTGTGGGGTAATACTCAGGCAGCAAGGTGATGGCGTCAAACAGGACCGAGCCCATGGCATCGTAAAAGTACTTGGGCGATAGCGTGGCCGGACGAGCCAGCAAACCTTGGCTCAGCGCTTCGATGTCGGTGTCTTTGTTTTCTTGGGAGACATCAAAAAACACGGGCTCTTGGAGTGACACTGGCAATTCTTTCTGTGGTCGGGTTCGGTCAGTAGGCTCGCATGGCGGGTCGGTAGGAGGACTTAGCGAGTCAGCCACCGCCTCAGCCCAAAGCTTAGCGCATCCACACAAGCTACCATGAGCAACATCGCGCCCAGGATGGTGGCAGTTTTATTCATCAGAAACAGGCCCATGTTGAAGGACAGCAATTGGCCCAAACCGCCCGCTCCCACGACCCCCAACACCGCGGCGGCACGGATGTTGTTTTCCCAGCGGTATAGCGTGTAACTCATCAACTGAGGCAACACCTGAGGCAAGGTGGCGTAAGCAAAAACTCGCAACGGTCCAATTCCTTGTGTGCGCAGGGCATCGCCGGGTCCGGTGGGCACATTCTCCATGGCTTCGGAGAAAAGCCGACCGAGCACGCCGCTGGTGTGAAGTGCTAAAGCCAGGGTGCCGGCCATGGGTCCCAGACCCGCTGAAATCAGCAACAGCGCAGCCCATACCAGTTCAGGAATGGCCCGCAATGCGTTCAGCAACCAGCGCGTGGGACTGCGCAGCCACGCAGGATCCTGGCTGGACATACGACTGGCTGGTATGGCCAATGCCAGACCTATGGTGGCGGCGAGGGCAGTACCCAGCGCCGACATGGCCAGTGTTTCCCAGGCTGCCCATGCGACTTTGCTGAGAAATTTGGGGGACAAGTCTGGTGGATAAAACTCTGCGGCAAAACGCATCATGCTGCGTGCAGCCTCCATGGACGCAAACGCGGCCCAGTCGAGGTCCAGCGACGCAAAGCTGGCGACCACCAGAGCCAGCACAGCACCCGTCAGCCAACACGCCCAGCACCGTGCATCCCACAGGGGGGCAGGAAGTTTGAATGGCGGGTTGGCGGCCTCGCGGTGAGCGTGTGACGAAGGCGCACGGGAGGTCATGGGCTTCATGACAAGGCCTTTCGCAACCAGACACTGGCGCGGTCGGCCAATGCCACCAGAAACACGAACACCAGCAGCAAGGTGGCCACTTCGCCACCGTTGAACATCTTCATGGAATTGTCCAATTGCTGGCCCAATCCTCCGGCGCCCACAAAGCCAAGTACCACCGATGAGCGAATGGCACATTCCCAACGGTAGACCGTGTAGGAGGCGAGCTCAGCCGCGTGGCTGGGCAACAGGGCATAGAAAAACGCCTGCAAGCGGCCACCGCCATTTCTCATCAGGGCATGTGCTGAGTGGCTCTCACCACTTTCCAAGATTTCGGCATAAACCTTGCCCAGCATGCCGCCATAGGTGAGCGCAATCGCCAGAACACCTGCTGTGGGCCCCAGGCCCACCACGCGCACAAACACCAAGGCCCATACCAACTCTGGAATGCTACGCAACACAATGAGGGTGACACGGACACAACCGCGCAAGACCGCGGGCCAGCGGTTCATGCGCCCCGATAAAGCAGACAGGGATAACACCCGTGTCGCGACCAGGCTCAACGGGACAGCCAGGACCAAAGCCAGCGTGATGCCCGCCGTTGCCATGGCCACCGTGCGCCACGTTTCGCGGGCCACCATGCGCATGAATTCGGTCTCATAGACCAAGGGCCAAAAACTGGCCAAAAAATCAACGGTCACTTTGCGGTTATCGGGTTCCCACAAGACCCAGGGGCGAAACTCGGTGGCGACACACAGGGGCCAGAGAAGCACAAGGGACAGGCTGAGCCAAAAAATCCGAGCCGTAAAGTCTGGATCTCGACCCCTGCCTCTTGAGTCAAGATGGGCGTGACGCAAGGGGGATACAGACATACTCAAAGGACTCTGGCTGAACTGGGCTGCGTTCAGCGGCAGTGCATCACAACAGGCGCAGGCACCTCTGGCTCAGGGGCTGGCATCCATGGCAAGGCATCACTTGGCGCGTGCTCGTGCTGGTCGTACAAATCCGACAAGCATTCGCGGGTGACTTGTGAAGAAGGCAGATCAAAAACGATTTGGCCATTCAGCAACCCGATGATGCGGTCGAAGTGACCGAGGGCCATATCCACTTGGTGCAAGCTGGCAACCAGGGTTATTCCACGCTCACGTGCAAGCTCCACCAAAGCTGTCATGGCCATTTGGGCCCGCATGGGATCGAGCGCAGACAAGGGCTCGTCAATGAGCCACAGCGTGGCGGGCGACAGCAATGCACGGGCCAGCCCGACGCGTTGGCGCTCACCCCCGGACAGCCGATCGACCCGGTCAAACAATTTGTCACTCAGGTCAAAGTGACACAGCGCTTCGTAAGCGGCCGGGATATCGGTCGGATACAACAAAGAGCGCAAACTGGCCGCGAGGCTCATGGCGGGTAATCGACCTGCCAGCACCGAGGTCACCACGCGTTGTCTGGGTGGCAACGGCGGTGTCTGAGGTGCCAGGAACAGTTGACCACGCAACCGGCGAAGCTCGTGGCTCGACAAGCACCAAGGATCTTGACCGCCGAGATGCATCGTTCCGCGGGTGGGGCGCTGAGCACACGCCAGAATTTGCAACAGGGTTGTCTTGCCGGCGCCCGAAGGACCAATGATGGCCACCTGCTCTCCCACCCCCACTTGCAAGCTGATGGATTGCAAGGCATCGGGGGCATGCCGTGCTGCTGCCGGATGTCGTGCCTGTAAGTCTGACAGTTCGATCTTCACCTGTTCACAACCGATTTACTGCAACAAGCCCGCGCTGCGCGCGGCAGACTCCAGACCTTTGTAATTGTCGGGGGTGGTTGGCACATAGCGGGTGGCGCGGTTGAGCTTCAACATCTCGGCGTGTTCGGGGTTGGCAGGGTTGAGGGCCAGCAAGGCCGTCTTGATTTTTTCACGCAAATCGGCAGGCATGTCCGCGTGAACCGACCAGTTGTAATTGAAGTAGGAAGGCGTGGTGAAAAACACATTCACCTCTTGCGTGTTGACCTTGTTTTCAGCCACAAATTTCTTCCACACCGTGATGTCGAGTGCTGCAGCGTCCACCTTGCCGCTGACCACAGACGCGATGGTCGCGTCGTGTGCGCCGCTGTAGGCAATACGCTTGAAGTCTTTTTCGGGTTCGATATTGGCTTGCAGCAAAAAGCTGCGCGGCATCAGGTGACCGGACGTGCTACTTTGCGACCCAAAAGAAACCTGCTTGCCTTTCAAGTCGGCCAAGCCCTTGATGCCTGAGTTGGTTTTGGCAATGAACACCGATTGAAATTTGGTGTCCTCTTCGCGTTGTGCCAACGGCACGACTTTGCCACCCGAGCGGATACTGGCCTGAACAAAGGTGAATCCACCAAACCAGACCAGTTCCACCTTTTTGTTGACCAGCGATTCAACCGCTGCGGGATAGTCGGTGACGGGCGTGAATTGCACCTTCATGCCCAGTTGCTTTTCCAGGTACGTGGCCAGGGGTGTGAACTTGCGAACCTGCTCGGTGGCTGCCTCTTCGGGGATGGTGGTCACTCGGAGGGTTGTTTGAGCTGACGCTGTCGACATGCACATGACAGCCCAGGCACACGCATGGGTCGCGAGAATCAGCCATTGGGAGGCCAGAGAAATCGGCAAGCGTGTTTTGACATGAATATTCATGGAATAAATGTACCCAATATCGGGCAACCTGGCTCAGCGTGGGTTTTGAATCGCTCCCTGGGCCGGTGCAGCCGTTGATAATGCGCTAATTTGGCCGCTGAGTTCAGCGGTCAGCCTGTCGGGGCGATGCGGCCCTGGTCCAGACCATGTGGTTTTTATGAGCAAAGCCTTTACCCGAGACAACAGCGAGACGGATGACGACGATGACGGCGGCGCGGTCCCGTTGCCGCCCTCCGGCAAGAACTACATCACGCCCGAGGGTTATGCGCGCTTGAGGGCCGAGTTACTCGAGTTGATTGACAACGAACGCCCCCGCATCGTCGAGATCGTGCATTGGGCGGCCAGCAATGGCGACCGTTCGGAAAACG
>JACCDL010271170.1_pt1 | contig 23104 bp, 20 predicted proteins | sample 7441931 | NCBI WGS metagenome assembly JACCDL01 (sample SAMN15323437, study PRJNA562643) | freshwater metagenome | isolation source: river surface water | place: USA:Blue River Watershed | collected 2017-08-16 | reverse complement strand
GCAAACCATAACGCCGCATATGCAGGAATTAAAGCGGCATAGGAAAAATTAAAAAGGTAGTTACCCATTGCTAAGTAATCAATGACGAAGGCTTGGGCAAGAATAGCAAGGAAAATAAATGGGCTTAATAAGAAACCCAACATAAAGGCAATCGCCCAAGTCGCATCTGGAAGACTCGCTAAAGACGCAATATGTTGGCCTCGGGTAGCCCAAAGAACCAAGGAGAAAACCACGGCAATGAATGCTGTTTGCTTAGTTGACAAGTTAAACATGATGATCTCCTTAGCGAGTTAATTCATTTTAGTCCCAAAATGGTTCAAATCCCTTATTTCATGGCATAGCGAACGCCAATAAATAGGTTTGATCCCGGAGTGTTGTAGCCGTACGAAAGCTGATAATTCTTATTCAAGATATTGTTCCAGCGACCAAATAATGTCCAGTCCTTAGCGAACTCGTAGTTACCATATAAGTTAAATAAACCATATCCACCCATGTAACCGGTATTACTAAAGTCGTTCCTGTTTGCCTGGAATGTACCCTCTGCTCCAACGACCATTTTTGTATCCTTGTATTCAGCGCCGATATTTCCAAACTGACGTGCTCGCTTTGCTAATACAAAACCAGTACGCTCATCAATAGGGTTTTGCTGATCAAAAGAGCCCCTAAAGGAGAGACTTCCTAGTCGGGCAGTGCCCCCAATCGATAAACCAGTAATTTTTGCATTCGCAACATTGTTTGCGCAGGAAGAATAACCAGATGGACAACCGCTGCTGGAATATTGAATTAAATTTGTAATGGTATTGCTATAGGCAATGACTCGAACATCAAATTTTTTGGTTTCGTAATGGATGCCAATTTCGCTATTTTTACTTTTTTCAGGTTTTAAGGTTGGAACGCCATAATTTGGATAGTAAAGATCATAGAATGACGGCGCTTTAAATCCTGTGCCATAGTTAATATTCGCTCTTAACTGTTTCGTAAAGAAGAATCCGTATGCAATATTTCCCGTGGTTTGCGGACCATAATCAGTAATATTATCGCTACGTAAACTGACATTTCCCAAATGTGATTCACGTTTTAGTTGGTATGCTCCAGCAAAAGAGTTTGTTGTTTGATCAAGACTAAGTCCTCTACCAGATGTTGAATAGACTGATGCAACTTTACGTTCAGCAACAAACTGAACTAGATCTTTTCCAACATAAATATCATTTTGCCAAGTGTAAATATTTTGTCGCGAATTAGTCACCGCATTGCTACTTGGCGTAAGTGCTTGCCCTAGATCGTAGGATTGTGCAATTTGTATAAGACTTTTCCATTTATCGGTGAATTGATTTTTTGAATATAACGCGTATGTACTGACATCATTAATTTGATTACCGATCGATTTTGAACTTGAGAAAACAGGGTACTGACTATTATTTCTGCTGGCAAATACTTGCATTCCAACTTCTTGACCTCTCGACCATTCTTGACTTAATCTGCCAGCGCCGCCTGATCGTGTGTACCCCATTGGTTGAGTTGTGTTGTAGTTATTGATTGATGAATTGTTAGAAGCAATAGTATTGAAGCCAGCTGCATTTTCTACAGTAGCACTCAAGGAGTACCTAATTTTTTGATCACCCGATGTACTCCCATAAATACTTGCATCAGAAATTGAGGTGCCATAGGTTCCATATCCGCTAGATGCGCCTACCTGTAGGGGGCCATCACCCGTTTTTGTAAATATCTGAACAACCCCACCAATCGCATCAGATCCGTACAGGCTGCTTTGTGGACCAAAAATGATTTCTATGTGACTAATGAGTGATAGAGGGATGGCTTGCCATGATGGCGATCCCGAATTAGTTGATTGGGAACGAACGCCATCGATCAAAACAAGAGTTTGTCCAGAGTTTGCACCTCGTAAAAAAACGCTTGCGATAGCACCACTGCCACCATTGCTTGATATTTCGACCCCGCGTTGTCTTTGAAGTAATTGCACCAGACTTGATTGCCCTGCATCTGCAATTTCTTCAGGTCCAATGTATACATAGTCAGCCAATACATCGTTCGCACGAGTGGGGGTTCGGGTTGCAGTGACGATGACTGGGTCTAATGCATTATTGTTTGCGCTGACAGAAACATTTCCACTTTGAGCATGTGCTGACTGATGGTTAATCAGAATAGATAAAGCAATTGTGATTGCCGAGAGGCGCAACGGCCCCCTCAGCTTTTTTGAAGCAATGCGAAGTTGCATGACGATTCCCAGTTGTAATGCCAGCCAACCTCCCCGTTAGCGGGCGATACAGAAATTCAGAATAGGGATGAGCGTCAACCAAAGGCAGGGAAAGCCTGTGCCTTTATTTGGCGCACGAAGGTCCCCGTTCGCGAAATTCCACCTGTCTTGGCCGGTATCCGGGCTGGTGAACTTTAGATTTGGCCTTCCCATGCGTTGTACACAGTGGCTTATCAAATCTTAGTGTCAAGCAACTGACACATTCACTTACCGTTGCGGGGGCAGCACACGTTTGGCTAGTGTTTCCCGTTTAACCCTTAAGCAGCGCAAAAGGGCACCACGACATGGGGATATTACCCTATTTTGGACTGGGAAAAAGGGTTAAGCCCCTGATCTAAGGCATACAATGAGAAGTTAAATTGAACAATCCTAGATGACCATATTAGATAAGCATCCTGAGAAAAATCTAATTCGTTTACAACTGAGTCAAAACGTTGTCTTGCGAAACTTAGATTCTGGAAGCATGGCGGCATTAGAGTCCTTGCTGGAGATCTCTGATCTCAAAAAATCCGAGATATTGCTGCGTCAGGGAAGTCATCAAATGGAACAATACTTTGTTCTTGATGGCATTCTCAAACGAATTGTTTCAAGTGCAGACGCTAAAGAAATGATCTTACGTTTTGCCATTGAAAAGGATATTGAAACCAGCTATGCCGCATGGCGCTTACAAAAAGCCGCGCCTTATAGCATTGCTTGTGTTACCAAAGCCCGTGTGGCACGGATGCCATTAAAGAAGTGGGCTGAGTTTTTAGAAAGTCATCCGAAGCTAAAGGAGAGCTTTGAATTCGAGGTAATGCGTCTTATGAGTGAAATCATGGCGCATACGATTACTTTGCATATGCTTGATGCGCCTGGTCGGGTTGAGCGTTTCCTTCGTAAGTATGAAAACTTATTTGAGGTATTGCCAAAAAAGGAGTTGGCTGCATACCTTAACCTCTCCCCAGAAACCTTAAGTCGCTTAAAGAGCAAACATAAAGAGTTATTCATATAAGACGAACAGGGTTTTTAGTGTCCTGAATACCGGTACTAAATAAGCGCTAACCCTAGGTTTTTATTAGATTTAAAAGGAAATTGACGGAAGTCAATGCTCGAGAAATCCTCGGGTCCTAAGATTCGTCTCAGTTCAGCTGAGACTCTTTTAAGGAGGCGAAGTTGAAGACAACCAATTCCACGGAGAAAGACAACTCTATGTTGACAGCTACAAAAGAACACGCTGCTGCTAATGCTGCCGCAGAAGAAGTTCCATTAACCGATGGTTTTCACTTAGTGATTGACGCCTTAAAGGCGAACGATATCGACACAATATTCGGACTTGTGGGTATCCCAATTACCGATTTGGCTCGTTTGGCTCAGGCACAGGGTATGCGTTTTATTGGCTTTCGCCACGAACAGCATGCTGGAAACGCAGCGGCGATTGCCGGGTATATGACCCAAAAGCCAGGTATTTGCTTAACGGTTTCTGCCCCTGGATTTTTGAATGGTCTTACAGCTCTTGCTAATGCAACCACAAACTGTTTCCCAATGATTTTGATCTCAGGTTCCAGTGAGCGCGAGATTGTAGACCTTCAGCAAGGCGACTACGAGGAAATGGATCAGCTCAATGCTGCCAAGCCCTATGCAAAAGCGTCTTATCGAATTAACAAAGCTGAAGATATTGCCATTGGTGTTGCGCGTGCAATTCGTGCTGCAGTTTCTGGTCGTCCAGGTGGCGTTTATTTGGATCTGCCAGCACAACTATTGGGCCAGAGTATTCCAGCACAAAAAGGCAAAGAAAGCCTATTCCGCGTAATTGATGCTTCTCCAAAACAAATTCCTGCACCAGATGCAGTTAAGCGCGCGATCGATGTTCTTAAAGCTGCCAAGCGCCCATTGATTTTGTTGGGTAAGGGTGCTGCGTACGCTCAAGCCGATCAAGAAATTAAAGATTTAGTCGAGAAGTCTGGTATTCCATATTTACCAATGTCGATGGCAAAAGGACTGTTGCCAGATACACATCCACAGTGTGCATCGGCTGCCCGCTCGTTTGTTCTTGCAGAAGCCGATACCGTCATGATCATTGGTGCTCGCCTTAATTGGTTATTGGCGCATGGCAAAGGTAAAACCTGGGGCAATCAACTCAAGAAATTTATTCAGATTGATATTGCACCCACTGAGATTGACAGTAACGTTCCAATCGCTGCCCCAGTGATTGGTGATGTTGGTTCTTGTGTCGCCGAGATTCTGAAAGATATCTCGAGCGTTCCAAAGCCAAGTACTGAGTGGTTAAACGCAATTCAAGAAAAGAAAGACAAAAACGTTGCAAAAATGGAGGAGACACTCTCCAAAAACCCATCCCCAATGAACTTCCACAGTGCATTGCGTGCGATTCGGGAGGTTGTGAAAGCCAACCCTGATGTCAATATCGTGAACGAGGGTGCAAACACTCTTGACTATGCGCGCAGCATCGTCAATATGTACAAGCCTCGTAAGCGTTTTGATTCTGGTACTTGGGGAATTATGGGTATCGGCATGGGATATGCGATTGGTGCTGCCGTTGTTAGCAAAAAGCCGGTGATTGCAATTGAGGGTGATAGTGCCTTTGGTTTTAGCGGCATGGAACTAGAAACGATCTGCCGTTACAACCTGCCTGTGATTACGGTGGTTTTCAATAACAACGGTGTTTATCGCGGCACGGATGTTAATCCCACTGGTGGCCCTGATGTTGCACCGACGGTGTTCGTGAAGAACGCACGTTACGACAAGATGATGGAGGCTTTCGGTGGTGTTGGTTTCAACGTCACTACCCCCGCAGAGCTCACCGATGCATTAAACAAGTCACTCGCCTCTGGCAAGCCGACTGTTATTAATGCAGTGATTGATGAAACTGCAGGTACCGAGAGTGGTCGTTTAACCAATCTCAACCCTGCATCCACAGCAACCAAGAAGTAAACATTATTTTTAGAGTCTAAGGAGATTCAAGATGACAAAACCATTAGATGGAATTCGGATTATCGATTTCACTCATGTTCAAGCTGGACCTGCTTGCACCCAATTACTCGGCTTTTATGGTGCTGACGTGATCAAAGTTGAGCGTCCCGGTTCTGGTGATGTAACCCGCAGCCAACTTCGTGATATTCCAGATGCGGATGCTTTGTATTTCACGATGCTCAATGGTAATAAGCGCTCTTTAACCCTTGATACCAAAACTCCAGAGGGTAAAGAAGTATTAGAGAAGCTAATCAAAGTATCCGACGTGATGGTTGAGAACTTTGGTCCTGGTGCTTTGGATCGCATGGGATTCTCATGGGATCGCATCATGGAACTCAACCCCAAAATGATTTTGGCATCGGTGAAGGGTTTCTCGGACGGTCACTCCTACGAAGACCTCAAAGTGTATGAGAACGTTGCCCAGTGCGCTGGCGGCGCTGCATCTACGACTGGCTTCTGGGACGGTCCTCCAACCGTTTCTGCCGCCGCTCTTGGCGATAGCAATACCGGTATGCACTTAGCGATTGGTATTTTGACCGCGTTGATGCACCGTCAAAAAACCGGTAAAGGTCAAAAAGTTGCTTGCTCGATGCAAGACGCAGTATTGAACTTGTGCCGCGTGAAGTTGCGTGATCAACAGCGTTTGGATCGCGTTGGCTACTTAGAAGAGTATCCACAGTATCCTCATGGCAAGTTCAGTGATGTAGTGCCACGTGGCGGCAACGCAGGTGGCGGCGGACAACCTGGCTGGGTCTTAAAGTGTAAAGGCTGGGAAACCGATCCAAATGCATATATTTATTTCACGATTCAGGGTCATGCATGGGAGCCTATCTGTAAGGCACTTAATAAGCCTGAGTGGATTAATGACCCTGCATATATGACTGCACAGGCTCGTCAAGATAAGATTTTCGATATCTTTGCAACCATCGAAGACTGGTTAAAGGACAAGACCAAGTACGAAGCCGTTGATATCTTGCGCAAGTTTGATATTCCATGTGCACCTGTACTCTCGATGAAAGAGATTGCTGAGTCTCCTGATTTGCGTGCAAGCGGTTCAATTGTTGAGGTTGATCACAAAGTGCGCGGTAAGTATCTCACCATCGGTAGCCCGATCAAGTTCTCTGATCTGAAGATTGAGGTTAAGCCTTCCCCAGTATTGGGTGAGCACACCGACGAGGTCTTGGCGGATCTTGGTTATACCAAAGAGCAAATTGCAGGTTTGCATGCTGCTAAAGCGGTCTAATCAATATTCATTCAATTCAATGGCGCCTGCGGGCGCCATTTGTTTTTAATCAGCGATTGCATTCTTTTTGATGAATCAGCAGGTCGATCTAAAGCAACTCATTCATGCAATGGGTGATGCGGTTGTGGTATCGAATGAGGATGGCAAGATCATTCTTTGGAATCCTGCCGCAGAACAAATGTTTGGCTATTCCGAAGCTGAGGCATTGGGAAAAAATTTAGACATCATTACTCCGGATCGCTTTCGACAAAGGCATTGGGATGGCTATCACAAGTCCATGGAGACGGGTACTACAAAATACGGTAAACAGACGTTGCGAGTCCCTGCGGTTCATAAAGATGGACATACTCTATCAATTGCATTTACAGTCGCGATGCTATACGACGAGCATCAAAAAGTGACTGGTGTGGCTGCCATTATTCGTGATGAGACCTTGCGATTTCAAGAAGAGAAAGAACTCAAAAAGCAACTGCTTGATTTGCAAGCGAAACAAAAGTCCTAGAGCAGTTCACATCCAATTTGGGCCCAAAATTTTGGAACTCAGCCACCAAGATTGATAAAAAACAGCACTGGTAAAATGGCTTTTATCTCAATTTTTTCACTTTTTTTAGGATTTTCATATGGCAAAAGCACTTGAGGGAATCAAGATCCTCGACTTTACGCACGTCCAATCTGGGCCAACGTGCACCCAGCTTCTCGCATGGTTCGGAGCCGATGTGATTAAGGTGGAACGCTCCGGCGAGGGGGATGCAACGCGAAATCAATTGCAGGACATCCCTGATGCTGACAGCTTGTATTTCACAATGCTCAACCATAACAAGCGTTCTCTCACCGTTAATACCAAGACCCCGGAAGGTAAAGATATTCTGGAGCGCTTAATTAAACAGTGTGATGTCTTGGTTGAGAACTTTGCACCAGGCGCCTTAGATCGAATGGGCTTTACCTGGGAGCGTATTCAAGAACTAAATCCACGCATGATCATGGCCTCGATCAAGGGTTTTGGTCCAGGACCGTATGAAGACTGTAAGGTTTATGAGAACGTTGCCCAATGCGCAGGCGGTTCAGCTTCGACCACTGGTTTTGATGATGGCCCACCCATGGTCACTGGTGCGCAAATTGGTGATAGCGGTACAGGTTTGCATCTTGCTTTGGGCATCGTCACTGCTTTGTATCACCGCACTCACTCTGGAAGAGGTCAAAGAGTGGATGCAGCGATGCAAGACGCTGTGCTGAATTTATGCCGAGTCAAATTGCGCGATCAACAGCGCCTTACTCGAAATGGCTTAATGCAAGAATATCCCCAGTATCCCAATGGCAAGTTTGGCGAAGCCGTACCGCGTGCTGGTAATGCATCGGGCGGTGGACAGCCTGGTTGGATTCTCAAATGTAAAGGTTGGGAAACCGATCCTAATTCCTACATTTATATTGTTTTCCAAGCGGCAGTGTGGGAAGCCATTTGTAAGGTGATTGGTCGCGAGGATTGGATCACTGATAAAGATTATTCCTCACCAATGGCGCGTCTGCCTCGTTTAATGAGCATCTTTGCAGAAGTTGAGAAATGGACCATGACCTTGACCAAGTTTGAGGTGATGAACACTCTGAATAAATACGATGTTCCTTGCGGCCCCATTCTTTCTATGAAAGAAATTGCTGAAGAGCCAGCTCTGCGTGCTACCGGAACAGTGGTTGAGGTTGATCATCCGATTCGTGGCAAGTATTTAACGGTTGGTAATCCGATTAAATTATCCGATAGTCCAACCGAGGTAATTCGTTCACCCTTACTCGGAGAGCATACCGATGAGATCTTGCAAGAGCTTGGTTTTAATGTTGATGAACTCATTGCTTTAAGACATAAGAAAGTGATCTAAATGCGCGTTGCTCTGATTGGTAGTCAAGATTTTGGTAAGGCCGCTCTAGAGGCATTTTTAGAGCGTGGCGATGAAGTTGTGGCCGTATTTTGCCCACCCGATAATCCCAAAGCAACAAAACCAGAAATCCTCAAAGAAACTGCTTTAGCAAGAGGCCTCAATATGTTGCAATTCCCCTCGCTAAAAGGACCAGAGGCGGCCAACGCCATGCGCGATAGTAAGGCTGATATTTGTGTGATGGCATATGTCTTGCAATTTGTACCCCAAGACTTAGTGAAGATCCCACGCTTTGGAACTATCCAATACCACCCATCACTTTTGCCAAAATATCGCGGCCCAAGTGCGATTGGTTGGTCGATTGCTTTGGGCGAAACCAAAACCGGCTTGACCATTTTTAGACCCTCAGATGGTTTGGATGAGGGTGAGATTATTTTGCAAAAAGAGGCCCCAATTGGTCCAGATGACACCTTAGGACAGGTTTACTTCAATCATCTGTTTCCATTAGGGATTAAGGCATTGCTAGAAGCTGCAGATTTAGTAGCTGCTGGCAAACATCAAGAAATAGTTCAAGATGAATCGCAGGCTAATTACGAGGGCTGGTTTGATCAAGCCGCTGCCAGAATCCATTGGTCAAGTCATGTCAGTCAAATTTATAACTTGATTCGGGCTTGTAATCCAGCCCCGGGAGCATGGACCGCTCTGAATGGCGAGAAGGTACAAATTTATGATGTGCGCAAACACATCACGCCCACATTTGGATCAGTTAAAGGCAAGCCCGGCGAGATTGTTGAGATCACTGAGGCCTCGTTTAAGGTTGCGTGCCATGGTGGACAAATTGAGGTATTGAAAGCGAAGTCCGGAAAAGGTTCCAAGGTATCCGGCAGTGAGTTGGCAGCTACAGCAGGTTTAAAGCTCAGCCAATTCTTTGACGCTTAATTATTAAACCTCGAGATTATCAATCAGGCGGGTCTTGCCTAATTTGGCGGCAGCCAAAATCACAAGCTCACGTTTTTGTTGTAAATCACTCAAACTTGGCTCGCGTAAATCGCTGCGTTTACGAACTGCGATGTAATCAGGCTGCCAGCCACGCTTGCGAAGCGCATCTAAGCAATTTTTTTCAAGAGCGCGCAATTCTTGATCTAACGCTGATTGTTGTCCAGATTGGTGCACTAATTCCAAAACTTTCAGACGCAGGTTTTGTAATGCTAGTTGCAATTGCGGTGCCTCAGCACGTTCAGAGTCGCTTAGGTAAATATTGCGAGAGGAAAGTGCCAAACCATCTGCGGCACGAATCGTTTCGCCAGCAACGATCTCGACAGGTAGTGCAAATTGATGCGCCATTTGACGCACAATCATCAGCTGCTGGTAGTCTTTTTTTCCAAAGACTGCAACCTTGGGTTGAACACAAGAGAAAAGTTTTAAAACAACCGTGCAGACCCCTTTGAAAAAGCCCGGACGAAACTCTCCCTCAAGGATGTCACCAAGCTGCTTGGGCGGGTCAACCCGATACTCTTGGGGTTCGGGGTAAAGGACGCTCTCGGTGGGCGCGAATAAAACATAAACACCTTCCTTTTCGAGCTTTTCTGCGTCAGCCTCTAGTGTGCGAGGGTACTTGTCAAAGTCTTCATTGGGACCAAATTGCAAGCGATTGACAAAAATACTGGCAATCACCGGGTCGCCATGCTGTCTAGCAATGCGCATTAAAGAAAGATGGCCCTCATGCAGATTTCCCATGGTGGGTACAAATGAAGCACGGTTTTGACCACGTAATTGATCGCGTAACTCTTGTATATCGGTAACGATTTTCATGCGCTGGGTGTGTAAGCGAGTCGCACGTAGATTGGTGCGTAGGGCTCCGCTTGCGTGATCTCAATCAAGGATTCACGGGAAAGTTCAAGCATTGCAATGAAGTTCACCACAATCACCGGTACTCCATTGCCAGAGCGGATTGCGTCTTCAAAGAGTTCACTGAATTCTACAAATCGGGTGCTTTGCAGGCGGCGCAAAATGCGCGTCATAAAGTCACGAACCGATAACTGCTCACGGGTGATGGTGTGATGTTGATTAAGTTTGGCACGATGCAAGATGTCGCGCCACGCCATCTGCAGATCTTCTAAATTCACTTCTGGCCAGGTAATCGCAACTGTGGTATCGACGTAGCCATGCGCTACTTGGAAGTCGCGACCCACTTGCGGTAAGCGATCGAGTTCTTGAGCAGCTAATTTCATACGCTCGTATTCCAAGAGTCGACGAACCAACTCGGCACGCGGATCTTCAACCTCCTCATCGCTGTCGGCTTTTTTCATGGGCAAGAGCATGCGTGATTTAATTTCAATCAACATCGCCGCCATCAGCAAGTATTCCGCCGCAAGCTCTAAGTTATGGTGCCTAATTTGATCGACATAACTCAGATATTGCTGAGTGACCTCTGCCATCGGGATATCAAGCACATTGAAGTTTTGCTTACGAATAAGATAGAGAAGAAGATCAAGGGGTCCCTCGAAGGCTTCTAAAAATACCTCCAGCGCATCGGGCGGAATGTATAAATCACTCGGTAACTGAAATAAAGGCTCACCATAGAGTTTGGCAAACGCGGCACTTAGTCCATCCACTTTTTCTTCGGACGGACTATTTGGAAGAGACTCGAGCTCCTCAGTCATTGCTATACACGTAAGCGCGTTGTTTGATTTTGGCTAACTGGTTCCGACGCGTTTCTTCAGGATTCTGCGGAGACTTATCCCAAAGTAGCGCGCGACCTTCGCGTTGAGCTTGTTCTACATGCGGTTTTTGAGTCTTGAGTTTCTCTAAAAAGAGAGTCGCTTGTGATTTATATTTCTTCATAAAATCAATAACTTAGAGAAAAGTATGGAATACAACACACTTCATTATTAACGATTTTTCTGACCTAGCGATTTAATTCCAATAGGGTGTCGAGCTGGGTAGGCTCAACCCGCGTCATTAAATGTTGATAGGCGTTAATTGGTGAGGTGCTTTTTAGTGAGGAACGCACATCGCTCCATTGCATTGGCGGAATCGCAAGAAATTGTTCAACATCATGAACGAGTTTTGGCACAACCGGTTTGAGATACAAACTTAATCTTCGAAACGATTCCAAGATCACGCTGCAGACCTCATGCAGTTTGGCAGACCGATCTGGATTTTTTGCTAATTCCCACGGTTTATTCTCATCCACATAGGCATTGACTTGATCCGCCAATTCCATCATCAGCCGAATGGCTTTTGCATATTCACGGGCATCGTAGAGTTCAGCAATTGTTTCACTCGACTTTGCGATCGACTCCAAGAGAGGATGTGACATGGCGGTATCAAGCACACGGCCTTCAAATCGTTTGACTAAAAAACCTGCTGAGCGACTGGCAATATTGATGTATTTACCAAGCAGGTCACTATTCACGCGCGCTACAAAGTCGTGAAGATTCAGATCAAGATCTTCCATGCTGGCATTCAGCTTGGTAGCAAAGTAATACCGAAACCACTCAGGATTGAGGCCTGCTTCAATCACACTATTGGCAGAGATCAAAGTTCCCCGCGACTTACTCATCTTTTCACCGTCGACCGTCAAGAAGCCGTGTGCAAAGACATTGCTTGGTGTGCGATACCCTGCAAAATGAAGCATGGCAGGCCAAAACAGGGTATGGAAATACAAAATATCTTTCCCAATAAAGTGATATTGCTCAGTCTTGGTATCGGGCTTGACCCACTCATTGAAATCAAGTTTGCGATCTTTACAATACTTCAGAAAACTCGCGTAGTAACCAACTGGCGCATCGAGCCATACATAAAAGTATTTACCTGGGGCATCCGGTATTTCAAAGCCGAAGTAGGGTGCATCGCGGGAGATATCCCAGTCGCCTAATTGGCTATCGCCTGCAACCCCAACCCATTCCTTCATTTTGTTCTTTGCTTCGCTTTGCAAAGGTGTCTTGACTTGAGTCCATTCCCGTAAAAAAGATTCGCAGCGGGGATCAGACAGTTTGAAGAAGTAATGATCGGAAACCTTCCGAATCGGAGTGGCGCCACTAACAACCGAGTATGGATTTTTTAAATCAGTGGGTGCATACGTTGCACCGCATTTTTCGCAAGAATCTCCATACTGATCGGCCGCATTACATTTTGGGCAGTTGCCTTTAATAAAGCGATCCGGCAAGAACATTTCTTTAGCGGGATCGTAGGCCTGCTCGATGGCACGTTTCTCGATCAAGCCCGCTTCTCTCAGTTTGAGATAAATCTCCTTTGAGAGCATTTCATTTTCAGGGCTATCGGTGGTGTAGTAATGATCAAATGAAATCAGAAAATCGTCAAAGTCTCTTTTATGTTCGTGCCAGACCCGATCAATTAATTCTTTTGGGGAGATACCCTCTTTCTCGGCACGCAGCATAATCGGTGTGCCGTGGGTATCATCGGCACCAACATAATGAACCTCGTGCCCACGCATTCTTTGGAATCTAACCCAAATATCGGTTTGTACATATTCGACCAGATGTCCAATATGGATCTGGCCGTTAGCATAGGGTAGGGCGGAGGTTACGAGTAGTTGACGCATATCAATCAATTTTGTTAAGTACTGATTTTAGACTGCGGTAAAGTGTTAGGCGATATCAGTGGTTTGGATGTCAAAGATGGGATAAAAAGAGTCAATGAGTAATCAATTCAAAAGCACCATTTCAATGAGTAATGCCTCGGTACCGGTGGTGCATGAGGTGCAGATTGTCGATGAGTTGGGGCGTAGCAAATCGACCTTTATTCCAGGGGAGCGCTCACTCACCATTTATCTCGATAAACGCGAGGTGGTGACCTTAATGACCTTGGGATCTGCTCCCGAGGCTCTGGTACTAGGCTATCTTCGCAATCAGCGTCTTGTGGAGTCAGCCGATGACATTGAGAGCATTCAGGTTGATTGGGAAACTGACTCGGCAGCGGTTAAAACTCGGCGGAGCACGGTTGATATCGATGCGATCACCAGTAAGCGCGTAGTAACGACCGGTTGCGGGCAGGGCACGATGTTTGGGGGTCTGATGGAGGACATGGCGCAGATCCGTTTACCCGATGGACCCAAGCTCAACCAAATAGCGATTGTTGATTTGCTCGATCAGATTCGGACGCACGAGACCATTTACAAAAAGGCAGGGTCGGTTCATGCCTGTGCTGTTTTTGAACGCTTAGGCGAGGACAAGGTCAAGCTGATTCATTTGATTGAAGACGTTGGCCGTCACAATGCGGTCGATTCGATTTCAGGCTTGATGTGGTTAGCAAAACGCCGCGGCGCGGATTTGATTTTCTTTACCACCGGCCGCCTAACCTCCGAAATGGTGATCAAGGGAGCGCAAATGGGGATCCCATTCCTGTTAACTCGCTCAGGAGTAACCCAAATGGGCTTGGAGCTTGCTCGTAAGACCAATCTAACCCTGCTCTCGCGCTGCTCGGGCAAGCATTTTGAGATCTACAATGCCCCCGAACGTGTGGTTTTTCAGACGGCTTAGTTCCTCTAAAACCACCCTTTGCGCCCGCTAGGGGCACGAAAGTCTTACAATCCCGCCATGACTATTAAATCTGATCACTGGATACGCCGAATGGCTGAGGGTGGCATGATCAGCCCCTTCGAGCCTGGTCAAATCCGCGCGGACTCCGCTGGACAAAAAATTGTGAGTTATGGCACCTCAAGCTATGGCTACGATATTCGCTGTGCGGATGAGTTCAAAATCTTTACCAACATCAACAGCACGATCGTTGACCCGAAAAAATTTGATGAGAAATCTTTTGTCGACTTTAAGGGCGATGTGTGCATTATTCCTCCTAATTCGTTTGCGCTAGCCAGAACCGTGGAGTACTTCAAGATACCGCGTAATGTCTTAACGATTTGTGTGGGTAAGAGCACCTATGCACGCTGCGGAATCATTGTGAACGTCACACCGTTTGAGCCTGAATGGGAAGGTTATGTCACGCTCGAGTTCTCCAATACCACTCCCTTGCCAGCAAAAATTTATGCCGGTGAAGGATGTGCACAAGTACTTTTCTTTGAGAGCGATGAGGTCTGTGGCACCTCCTATAAAGATCGCGGTGGTAAGTACCAAGGTCAACGCGGCGTCACATTACCAAAGACCTAATCACCATGAAATTTCGTTTTCCGATCATCATCATTGATGAAGACTTTCGTTCTGAAAATATTTCAGGGTCTGGAATTCGCGACCTAGCTGTTGCCATTGAGGGTGAAGGCATTGAAGTGATTGGCCTCACTAGTTACGGTGATTTAACGTCGTTTGCTCAGCAAGCTTCGCGCGCATCGTGCTTTATTTTGTCGATCGATGATGAAGAGTTTGACGCTGTCGTTGATCCTGATGACAGTGATTTGCCTGCAATTCGTAATTTACGCGCGTTTGTAGTTGAGGTACGTAAGCGTAATGAGGATATTCCGATCTTTTTGTATGGCGAGACCCGTACCTCGCGCCATATACCCAATGATATTTTGCGCGAGCTCCACGGCTTCATTCATATGAATGAAGACACCCCTGAGTTTGTTGCGCGTCATATTATTCGTGAAGCTAAAGTCTATTTAGACTCACTCGCACCCCCATTCTTTCGAGCATTGACTCACTACGCATCTGAGGGCTCGTATTCGTGGCATTGTCCGGGGCATTCGGGCGGAGTGGCTTTCTTAAAAAGCCCTGTTGGCAGAATGTTTCACCAGTTCTTTGGTGAGAACATGCTACGCGCCGACGTTTGTAATGCTGTTGAAGAACTCGGTCAACTCTTAGACCATACCGGCCCAGTTGTCGCAAGTGAGCGCAATGCCGCCCGTATTTTTAGCGCCGATCATTTGTTCTTTGTCACCAACGGAACTTCAACCTCTAATAAGATTGTTTGGCATTCGACAGTTGCACCTGGGGATGTGGTGCTCGTTGATCGTAATTGCCATAAGTCAGTGATTCATTCGATCATGATGATGGGTGCTATCCCAGTCTTTCTAATGCCCACTCGCAATCATTTGGGCATTATTGGCCCAATTCCGAAAGAAGAGTTTGAGTGGGCCAATATTAAAAAGAAGATTGATGCCAACCCTTTTATCAAAGATAAAAATGTTGTACCGCGTGTATTAACGATTACGCAAAGTACTTATGACGGTATTGTTTATAACGTAGAGATGATCAAAGCAATGCTCGACGGTAAGGTCGATAGCTTGCACTTTGACGAAGCATGGTTGCCACATGCTGCATTCCATCCTTTCTATCAAGACATGCATGCGATTGGGCAGTATCGTGAGCGACCACATAAGAGTTTGTTGTTTTCAACCCAATCGACACATAAATTATTAGCCGGACTCTCACAAGCTTCACAAGTATTGGTTCAGGATGCCAAAGAACGCAAACTGGATCGTGACTGCTTTAACGAGGCATATTTGATGCATACCTCGACAAGCCCTCAATACGCGATTATTGCTTCTTGTGATGTATCAGCAGCCATGATGGAATCCCCTGGAGGCACTACCTTAGTGGAAGAATCCATTGCTGAAGCGTTGGATTTTCGTCGGGCAATGCGCAAAGTTGATGATGAGTTTGGTGCTGATTGGTGGTTTAAGGTTTGGGGCCCCGATGAGTTGGCCGAAGAGGGTATTGGCACTCGTGAAGATTGGATTTTGGAGCCCAATGCCTATTGGCATGACTTTGGCAACCTCGCCAAGAACTTTAATATGCTCGATCCGATCAAGGCCACTGTAATTACTCCCGGACTTGATATCGAAGGCAACTTTGGTGAGATTGGCATTCCAGCAAGCATTGTGACCAAATATTTAGCTGAACACGGCGTGATTGTAGAAAAAACTGGACTGTATTCGTTCTTCATTATGTTTACGATCGGCATTACCAAAGGCCGATGGAATACCTTAGTGACCGAGTTACAACAATTTAAAGATCATTTTGACAAGAACCAGCCTTTGTGGAAGGTACTGCCCGAGTTTGTCGCCAAGCATCCGCGCTATGAGCGAGTTGGTTTGCAAGAGATCTCGGCGCAAATTCATTCGTTCTACAAGAGCCGAGATGTCGCCCGCATGACCACCGAAATGTATCTCTCCAATATGGAGCCTGTAATGATGCCCGGTGATGCATGGAGCAAGATGGCACATAAAGAAATCGATCGAGTACCAATTGATGAACTTGAAGGCAGAATCACTGCAATGCTAGTGACTCCTTATCCTCCAGGTATCCCCTTGTTGATTCCAGGTGAGCGCTTTAATAAAGCAATTGTGGATTACCTTCGGTTTGCACGCGACTTCAATCAGCAATTCCCAGGTTTTGAGACCGATATTCACGGTCTAGTAAAAAACTCCGACGGCAACAACGGCTACTACGTCGATTGCGTTAGAGCGTAATTAATAATTATTTCTTTTTAAGAGCAGTCCGCGCACGCTTCACAGCAGCTAATACTTGCTTTGGAGCAGTGCCACCAAGATGGGCGCGAGACTCGACCGATCCTTTGGTGGTCAAGACTGCAGACACATCGTTACTAATCCATTTTGTCTTGGGGCCAAAGCCGCATGCTTTGATTAGTTCAGCCAAGCTTAGATCACTTAAGGCGCAGTTTTTCTTTACACAGAGTTTTACAGCGTGGGCGACCGCCTCGTGAGCGTCGCGGAATGGCAAACCTTTTTTTACTAAATAGTCTGCTAGGTCGGTTGCAGTTGCAAAACCCTCCTCAGCAGCCAATTGCATTGCTTTTTGGTTCACCTTGATGTGCGGCACCATGCTGGCAAAGATTTGAACTGTTTGACTGACGGTATCAACCGCGTCAAATAATGGCTCCTTGTCCTCTTGGTTATCTTTGTTGTATGCCAAGGGTTGGCCCTTCATGAGGGTTAGCAAGGCCATCAAATCGCCATTGACACGACCGGTCTTACCCCGGGCGAGTTCAGGCACATCGGGATTCTTCTTTTGCGGCATGATTGAACTACCTGTGCAAAAACGATCAGGTAGATCAATAAAGCCAAAACGTGGACTGAGCCAAAGAATTAATTCTTCCGAGAGGCGCGAGATATGCATCATCAAAATCGCGGCAACCGAACAAAATTCAATCGCAAAATCACGATCCGATACGGCATCCAGTGAGTTTTGGCACACGCCCTCAAATCCCAGTGTTTTAGCAACTCTCTCGCGATCGATGGGGTAGCTAGTTCCTGCAAGAGCAGCAGCACCCAGGGGTAACTGATTAACTCGAGCACGACAGTCGATGAGGCGCTGTGCATCGCGCGTGAACATCTCATAGTAGGCTAATACATGGTGGCCAAAGCTTACTGGTTGGGCAACCTGAAGGTGTGTATGACCAGGCATGATCGTTCCTGAATGATTCTCTGCCAGATGAATGAGCGCCAAACGAAGTTGGGTGAGATCACTCAGAATCAAATCAATCTCGGTTCGTAGCCATAAGCGAATATCCGTTGCGACTTGATCATTGCGCGAGCGACCGGTATGAAGGCGCTTACCTGCGTCTCCTATTAATTGAGTCAAGCGCGCTTCAATATTGAGATGAACATCTTCTAGCGCTAATTGCCAATTAAATTTACCGGACACAATCTCTTTTTCAATCTGCGCCATGCCCTTTTGGATTGCCAAAAAGTCAGCCTTAGAAATAATTTTTTGGGTCATTAACATCTCTGCGTGTGCCAAAGAGCCAGCAATATCGACAAGCGCTAGACGTTGATCGAATGCTAAAGAGGAGGTATAGCGTTGAACCAAGGCATCAACCGGTTCGGTAAATCGACTAGACCATGCTTTGGACTTATTGGCCAGAGAATTTTTAGAAGTGCTCATAAACACAGTATATTGTGTGTGGTAACAATTTATTTTAATTCTGAAGTTGTCTTATGAGCCCAAAGAGCCCAAAACGTTTAGTAATTGCTTCCCGAGAGAGTCGATTGGCGATGTGGCAGGCCGAACATGTCCAGTCATGCCTCAAAAAGCTCTATCCCGAGTGCGAGGTCACAATTTTGGGGATGACCACCAAAGGCGATCAAATTTTAGACCGAGCCTTGTCAAAAGTCGGGGGTAAAGGGCTTTTTGTCAAAGAACTCGAAACTGCTTTGGAAGATGGCCGGGCTGATTTAGCGGTCCATTCCTTAAAAGATGTACCAATGGTCATGCCGCAGGGTTTTGATCTGGCTTGTGTGATGGTTCGTGAGGACGCACGAGATGCTTTGGTCTCGAACAACTACTCCAGCTTAGGCGAGTTGCCTGCAGGATCGGTGGTTGGAACCTCGAGCTTGCGGCGTGAGGCAATTATTCGGAGCCAATATCCAACCTTAAAAGTGGAACCATTGCGGGGAAATTTAGATACCCGTATGTCTAAATTAGATCGTGGCGATTATCAGGCGATTATTTTGGCTGCTGCAGGTTTGAAACGGCTGGGTATGGGAGCTCGCATTAAGTCCTTGCTTCCGTATGATCCCCATACCCCAGCAGCTGGACAGGGCGCCCTTGGCATTGAGACCTTGAGTTCACGCTCGGATGTGAAGGCTTGGCTAGAACCGTTAAATGACATGCCTACCGCTTTAGCGGTTACGGCTGAGCGAGCCGTTTCTCGAAAGTTGGGCGGGTCTTGTGAAGTTCCCTTGGCCGCACACGCACAGTGGCAATCTCCTGGCGAACTTGCGATGCGCTCTTACGTTGCGAGCACAGATGGCCAGCAAATTTGTTTAGCAAGTGGCTCACGCCCAGTCAAGAGTTTTCAGGAGGCCGAAGCTTTTGGCTTGGCGATCGCTGATGATTTATTAGCAAAAGGTGCGGCTGCATTACTGCCGCAATAAGTGCCCATGGCTTTTGAACCAGCCATCATCGTCACAAGGCCTAGTGGTCAAGCACGTCGACTCATCGAATTGCTTGAGTCGGGGGCGCAAGAGAGAACATTTCCAGTTCGTTTAGTTAGTCTGCCGCTCTTAACCATTGTTCCAAAAAACGATCCTGATGTTCAGAAGAAACTATTAAGCTCATTTGCCACAGCAAAACTGATTATTTTTATCAGTCCAAATGCAATTGAGTGTGCAATGCGGGCAATTGCAGATGCAGGAACATCCTGGCAGAAATTGGTGCAAGTCCATACTTTGGTTGGTGTTGTTGGTGGCGCAAGTAAGGAAGCCTTGATTCGTCATGGTGTCGATGCAAAATCAATCATTCTTCCGCAAAGTCCCCATTTTGATTCAGAGGGCTTGTGGAGTTCTCTTAAAAATGAAGTACAGGATTGGAAAAATTTACCGGTTACCTTGGTAAAAGGTGATGGTGGTCGTGAGTCTTTAATTGAACATCTGAAGGATGCTCAAGCGTCACTGGAGACCCTATCAATTTACACACGCATCCCCTTGGATCATTCAAGCCCGTATTGGCAATCACTTGCAGGACGCGATGTAAATCACACCCTATGGCTTTTAACCTCTTCAGAGGCGGTACGACATTTGGGAATCATTTCACAACAGCAAAAAGAATTACTGAGTCCTAGTATTAGCAAAGGCTTTGCATTATGTTCTCACGCCAATATAGCCACCACTGCAGAGCAAATCGGTTTTACTCAGGTATCGGTATGCGACTCTGGCGATGAGTCAATTACGCAAGCTGCTTTAGAGTGGCTTGCAAAGCAGGTAAAAAAATCTCCATCACCAACAAAGGGTGACCATTGAGCTGGTAAAGAGTACGTCTTGCCCAAACACGTTTTGGTAATTCCTGAAAATGGCGTTTGCAGGCCTTCCATTCGGGATGGTGATGATCAAGACGAACCACTTCACGAATTGGCCGAAATCGTCCTTTAAGGTCTTTGGCAAAAAGAACTGCGCCAAGGGGTTTGTGACCCAACTTTAAGATGTAGTGATTGCTTCCAATTGAGCTGGTAATGGGTAGGATACTACGCGCCATGATGATGGGTTGACCCTGATGGCATAAAAGAATTTCTCGAATGCGTGAACGATAGAGCGGGCGTTGAAAAAATTTCCTCTCAGATCCGACCAAATTTTGCTTATGGTCAGTCAGGATCTTGAGTTCTAAGTGTTTATCGCTGGGATATAAAAGAGCCTCTTCCAGTTTTCGGGTCAAAGAACCCGTATCACGCAACCATTCTTGTAAATCCAGTGGCGCGTGCACAGGTGTGCCATGTTTTAAAACACGCCAACTGGATGGAGAGCGAGACTTCCGCCACAACATAAGAAATCAATATTTACTATTTGAGCTTGTGCTGGAACTTGAGTGCGAGCCTGAGCGAGCATTAGAACGTGAGGCAAATCGAGGACCAGAGCCTGAGCGACCAGGAGCGCCAAACTTGGGTTTGTTTCGCTTGTTGCCATTTGGTCGTTGACGGGGCTTGGTAAAGCTTGGTTTCACTTGAGGTTCGAGACCCTCGATCTCTGCCGCTGTCATACGTTGCTGCGTAAAGCGCTCAATCGCTTTGATCTTAATACGGTCACGATGCTCTGCAAGAGTGATCGCGATGCCATTTCGTCCAGCACGACCAGTACGACCAATACGGTGGGTATAGTCTTCGGGTTTCATGGGTAGGCCAAAGTTAATGACATGGCTAATTCTGGGAACGTCGATACCGCGCGCCGCCACATCGGTGGCTACCAGAATTCGGGTATGGCCTTTGCGGAGTGCCTCTAGACGACGATTACGAACAGCTTGGGGCATTGCGCCATGTAAAGCGCTTGCTTGGTAACCATTCGCACGTAAGGTGTCTGCAATTTTTTCACTCTCGATTTGCGTGCTAGCAAAAACGACCGCTTGATCGAGTTCTGGATCAGACAATAGATGCTCCAGTAAGCGATGTTTGTGCGCCATGTTATCGGCCCAGTGTAATTTCTGAGCAATATTTGCGTGGGCTTCACCTGCTTGCGCCAACTCAATCCGAATTGCGTTATTGGTCAGGCTTGATGCAAGATTCATGATGCGCGGAGCAAATGTTGCTGAGAACATCAAGGTTTGTGAACGTTGTTTACAGCGCTCATCAATGGCTTCGAGATCTTCAGCAAAGCCAAGATCCAACATGCGATCTGCTTCGTCGACCACTAGACACTGCACCTGATCTAGACGAATCGCACGTGAGTTAAAAAGATCCAGCAAGCGTCCAGGCGTCGCAACGACAAGGCTTGCCCCTTTAATGGCTTGCATTTGTTTGCCATAAGGCATGCCGCCCATAATGGTTGCAATGCGAAGGCCCTTGATGCCTCTTGCAAATTGAATCGCATCTGAAGCCACTTGTTGGGCAAGTTCACGGGTTGGGCAGAGCACTAATACTTTGGGTTGGGCGCGACCTGGGACAGGGCTACCATGCGGGTTGGCTTGAATTAATTGATTCAAAAGAGGCAATAAGAAAGCAGCAGTCTTACCACTTCCAGTTTGGCTGCTCACCAACAGATCGCTACCTGTAAATGCAGCAGGTATCACTTGTGCTTGAACAGGTGTAGCTTGAGTGAAACCTAAAGCCTCAATGTTCTTCAGAAGTGGCGTAACTAAGTTGAGTGATGCAAAAGAATGATTTGTAATTTCAGTAGAAAGCGACATGCAATAACCCTCCCCAAACGGGAGGTCTCCGGTTGTGCGCCAGGTGTTTTAAATAAAGGCGCGATGGTCTAGGGCATCGACCATCAGACAAGCGGCAGCGAAATAAATACTCAGCGCTGAAAAGATAAATTGCTGGGGACGATGTTTCAAATAACCCCGCATTATGACACGTTTTCTGTTTATGATCCATTTATGACCGAATGGATGAATTTAAGCCATGTGGGCATTATGAATTTGCCCACTTATATTGTTGGCACGATTGCCATCATTTTGCTACCAGGCCCAAACTCCCTTTATGTCCTGACCATTAGTTCACAAACCAACTGGCGCTCTGGTGTCTGGGGTGCTTTTGGAATCGTGGTGGGTGACTCGATCTTGATGACGGCAATCGTTTTGGGAGCCGCCTCTTTTTTACAAAATTCGCCAACTTTGTTTACAACGCTGCGTTGGCTTGGAGCGCTATACCTATTGTGGCTAGCTTGGGGCCTTCTGCAAACCGCATGGCAGCGCTACCGTGGTTTTGTGAAAGAGACGATGGCAACTTCAGGTCAGTTACGCCTCATGCAAATGCACCCATTTGTTGCTGCCCTTGGTTTATCGCTCACAAACCCCAAGGCTATTTTTTTCTTTATCTCTTTTTTTACTCAGTTTGTGGATCCGCGATTCTCAAACCCAGCTCTCAGTTTTTTATTTCTCGCCATTATTTTGCAAATACTGAGCATTAGTTACTTAAGTGTTCTGGTTTGGGCGGGTCAGACTTTGGTGAAGCGATTAGCCCACCACCAACGATTAGCTGCTGCACTTTGGTTTGCCGTTGGCACACTATTTATCTATTTTGCATTACGCTTGTTATTTGATAGCGGAACAAGTTGAAGTATGGAGAGCTAAATGTCTGATGGTTTTGAAAAAGCAATCTTGGGTGGCGGTTGTTTTTGGTGCCTTGAAGCTGTTTTTCAGAAGGTGAAGGGAGTTCATCGCGTTGTTTCAGGTTATGCAGGTGGTCATGTAACAAATCCCACCTATGAAGCAGTGTGTTCGGAATCAACCGGTCATGCGGAAGTTGTGGAAATTACGTTTGACCCAAAGGTCATTGAGTATCGGCAACTACTAGGAATCTTTTTTGTGATTCATGATCCAACCACCTTGAACTATCAAGGAAATGATATTGGCACGCAATATCGCTCAGTCATTTATGCCTGCAGTGAAG
>JACCDL010771748.1_pt1 | contig 23122 bp, 33 predicted proteins | sample 7441931 | NCBI WGS metagenome assembly JACCDL01 (sample SAMN15323437, study PRJNA562643) | freshwater metagenome | isolation source: river surface water | place: USA:Blue River Watershed | collected 2017-08-16 | reverse complement strand
TTTTCAAGTAGAGCGTTGAAGAGTTTCTTGTTCTTTATCTCTTCGTAAATAACAGTTGTTATAAGTTCATTAAACTTCATAGTGAAATAAATATATACAATAAATACCCACTAATGTGGGTTTGTACGTATTTATTTAACCATTTCGGATTCTACTTTAACAAACCCTCTTTTTAGGTGTTCAAGTTCATCTAATATAGATTTACACATCTTCTCAATCATCATGATTTTCATGAGATTATCTGCATTAGTTGAATCTGAATCCGATAAAAGAGCCATCTTCATAAGGTTGTCATTTTCTGATTTGATAATCCGCTCCTTCTTCCTTTCAAAATACTTCTTTGAATTTACTCTGGTGCAATCGACACAGTAGTTACTGTGACCATCGTGAATCAATTTGTTTTTGTAAAAATTAGTTAATGGTAACTCACTCTTACAACCCGTACATTTTTTTGTTCCAGACATGTATTACTTGTTTTAGATGATGCAAAAGTACAACCTTATTTTCGGATATACAAAAGAAAATTCAAAATATGTATTGAATATGCCAGAACCAATTTTAAAAATGGGGTTCTATTCCTTTTATGAAAAAAAGGAGGGGACCAAGAAAAAAATAGTAGTTGATAGTGGTAAACTCCTTTATTCTCAACGATTTAAGAAGTATCTACCAAACCCATATAGGGATGTGAAGGAGTTTAATACCCTTGAGGACGCAAAAACATATGTGTTCAAGAAATTATCTAAACACACTAAGGATAAAGAAAAGAAAATCAAGGAGTTACCTAAATCTTTGTATCTAATTTTGATGAAAGAGGAGAGTTCGGGAAAAACCTTCGTAAAAGTGGGGATAACTTCCAAGAAATTTATACTTAGAAGGTTTAGTAAGGATTATGGGTATAAGGGTTACACCATTGAAACTGTACTTCGAAGAATTGATACTAAAGATGCCGAAAAGTTAGAAGGAAAGATTAAAGACACATTGACAAAAAAAAGAGGAGTCAAAAAATATCGACCCCTCTTGGAAAGTTTTTCAGGTTATTCTGAGTGTTTTAGTTATGAATCCCTGAGTACTATTATTCAGGTATTTGATTCATTAACAAAGGATTGTTAGTCATCAAGACCAAGGAAATGAGCTCCCTTATCGAATATGTCACCATGTTCTGCTTTACAATCCTTAAAGATTTTCATGTCTGCCGGTGGCATTTTATCCATGGTATCGGGACCCCAAACACCATCAACAGGATATACACCAATCTTTCTTTGATAGTTGGCAATCGCTTGTGCACTTTTTGATTTTGGCCAGTTTCCAATAGAACCGTCCATTTTTAATGGTTGACCTGCGTCATCTTTGATACCTTTCTTGTTTAAGAAACATTGGATTGCCATGTTAAAGTTATAATATTCTGGTTGTTCAGAAATTAATCTATCCATCAATTTATTATATTGACTTTCTGTTAAAACGTATTTTTTCATGATTGTGATTTTCTTGTTCTTGTTGTTTTAGGTGTTGCTTTTTTTTGTAATTCTTTGTTTTTATCTTCTAAGAATTCAACTTTAACTCTTAGTTCTGCAACTTCACGAGTAAGTTCTAAAATTTTAGTTCTTAGGTCATCTTTCTCAATTGCAGACCTTTCTAAAAGAACTTCCAATTTGGTAATTCTTTCACGACATTCGTCTTTCATATAATCTTCTGACCTTTCTTTTCTCATGGCTCTTTTTTCGTAGAATCTCCAAGCACTTGCGGAACCTAAAACTGTAACTGCGGTTATTAACACAGTATAAAAAGAATTTACATCCATATCTTGTATATTTTTTAGATTTTATTATAAATATCGACCTTTTTTGATTTGTATGACATCTTGATAAATTCCACTAATTTTCGTATCATTTAAACATGAGTCTTATAATCAACTTCTTTGGGGGACCTGGTATTGGTAAGTCAACACAGAGTGCCCATCTATTCACTAAAATGAAGAAAAATCATATGGATGTCGAATTGACCTTCGAGTTTCCCAAGATTGTTGCGTGGGAGGAAAACTATTCAGCCATTAGGGACCAATTCTACATAACCGCCAATCAACATAGAAATATTAGTAGATTATATGGTAAAGTAAAATATATCGTAGTTGATTCACCGATTATTTTGGGTATGGTTTACAAAGATTTATATGATAACGAACCAACTTATCCCGCTTCTTTCTACGATGAAACATTCGATAATTTCATTTTGGGATTATTTAAGAAATATAGGAGTTTAAACATCCTTTTAAAACGGGACGACGCAACATATGATGAAAATGGTAGATTTCAGAATCTCGAAGAATCTAAAGAGATTGACAAAGAAATTAAAAGAAGATTGGTGGTTAACGATATACCTTTTGTTGAATTTACTGTGGGGCCTAACACTGCTGAAGATATATTTAGTTATATAATCAGCAACCAATTATGAAAAAACTCACAACAATTTTAGGACTATCAACCTTACTTATATTATTCACATCTTTCCTTTCTCAGGTGGATGTTATACATGTAAAAAAATCAATATTTGAAGTAAAGTATTCACAAAGGTTAGAACAACCATTGGAATTGACTTATAGGTCAACAAATAGACCGACCACCGTTAATAGGGGTAGTATGGATTTCTATACCGAACCAAACTTTCACACATCAGATGGTGCGGATTATGCAAAAAACATATATGACAAGGGTCACTTAGCACCTGCCGCCACATTTTCAGATAATATGGACAATTTAAAACAAACCTTTAGTTATTTAAATTGTGCATTACAGGACCAATATTTGAATAGAGGGGAATGGAGAATATTAGAAGAACAGGAAAGAGTTTGGGACGATAAAGAACCTCTCACAATTAAAATAGAGTTGATTTTTGATGATAAAAGTGTTAAATTACCTACAGGTGCAACGGTACCTTCAGCTTTAGAAAAACACATTTATTTCGAAACCAGTAAAAAATATAAGTGTTACTATTTTAAAAACGAAAAACCGACTAAAAAGTGGGGAGAACACGAGATTAATTGTAAAGAACACTAATGTTTTGTAAAGAACTAGTTAATTACCAAAATAATTTATATTGGGTCTATAGGAGAGTAAAAGAACACCAAATAAAACCTGATAACATTACACTAATACGGGATTATTGGGGTTGCGACATTGTTTTAAAACAAAACAATACCCAAGAAAAGTACTTATTATTTTTGATATTAATACCCGAAGCTGAGGTTTTAGAATTTACCCCTAATCGAGCTTAAACAAGTATCAGTATACTTCGTTTCATTTCTTCTGGCCTGTCTTTCAAATGGATGAGTTGAGTAATAATAATATTTCTCATATTCTTTATATCTCCCCATTGGTTGCAGGTAATGAGTGTATTCGTGGATTATTGTTGAAACTAAGTTTTTCAAAGTTTCACAATTATTAATATAAATCGTTATTTGATTTTTATAAAGACAGTAATTTCCGTAATAAACAAACTTACCTTGAGTACGTTTTCTTGTACTCATTACAAAAGATAGTTTTTTTCGTTTTCTTGTATTGATACCGAGATTATCTTCACACCACCTCAAAGCATATTTGGCGTAAGATTTTTTTAACTCTAAATCGATATCACGTCTACTCATTTGTGGTTTTATCTGTTTTTACTACTCTTTTTTGTCTTCTACCGGTTTTGGTCATCTCATTCAATACATCAAAATTTGTTAATATATCGTTTAGGACCCCCGCAAACTCGTAATTTTCCGATTCAACCCCCTTATTCCTTAAAATCTCGGTAAACTCGTACAATTCACCATCGGTTAATTTAGCTCTCACTTTTACCGATTGGTTAATCATCTTCAATGTTAAATACTGTAGACTTAACTTCTTCTCCTTAGTTAGGGAGAAATATTTTTCAGGATTAACGTTGTTTAAGATGTTTGAATTAACCGTGTCCAAAAAAGTGACAAATGCTGGATGATTTACGTTGATTTTCATGATTCCCTCCTTTCGTTTTCTATAAATATTTTATCACTTTGTTTTAAAAATAAAGGGGGTACTTTTTTTACCCCCTTCACATCCTTTTTGGATTTTAGGTTATTTTCCCCACTTTCCTTTAAGTACTATTTGTGCTATGATGTTATAAACAGACAAATCTTGGTATGTATCCTCTACCGCCTCACCAACGGTGTCCGGTTTACCCAATAGAACCAATTGCTTCAATCGTTGAATCTTGTCGTTCATTCTGAACCAAAGACCTGTTTGTGACAATTTAAGCTCCTCAGGGGTTTCTAAACGTGTTCCTACCGAGATGTTGTCGGGACCGTAATTCATTTGTTTTTTACAGAACAATTCATATTGGTCTCTTAGGATTTTTTTGAATTCTGCGGTTGTTTCGGGATATTTCTCCTCACAATACTTGACCGCACTGACTTGTTGTTTTTCTTCAGACATAAAATTAACCTTTTGTATTTAAAATATAAGCAAACATTTTGATATTACCAAATATTTATAGAAAAATAGTCTCCATATGGATTTTAATAAATTAGAAGAAGATAAGATTGGTCAAGATGTTCCAAAACACAAACAACTTGTGCAAATGTTATCGTTTAGGGTGGTACCCGCGTATTTCAAGGAAATTGAAAAAGTTGCTGAAAGTAAAAAAATGACAGTATCTAAACTTATTAGAAGTTACATTAAAGAAGGAATGAAAAGAGATGGTGAACTCTCAGCCGCAGAGGACAAAGAGTTCACCGTTTAATTACTTATCGAATCTCCTAAAGGAATTAATTGTAATCTTATTGTATTGAACTCCTCCGATAAAATGGTGGAGTTCTTTTTTTGCGGTGTAACTCATTGCCGATTTGAGGTAGGATTCGAAATTGTGAACCCAACCCGAAACGGTGTATTCAACTTGATTTCTACGAACAACACCCTCAGATGTTGTTAGATTGGTTTTACCCCATTCTTTTTGTACTTCTTTTGTGCTCATTCCACGGAAAACCTTATACAATGGAATATCGACATTAAACATCTCTAAAGAATTTTCGGTGTATTGATTTATTACCGTACCATCTTCTTTAGTTGTTTCACCACAACTCTCAAGACACTTATTCAAAATTGAACCTAACATTACATAATCGGCACCTATTGCCAACGCCTTGATGATGTCTGAATATTTTTTAAATCCACCATCTGCAACAATTTTCGTGTTTCGAGCCCAACTGTTGGTTTTACGAAATTTAATGCAACCCTCAATCAAACTTGCCATTGGGTACCCCACACCAGTTTGCACGGTAGTTAAACATCCATTACCGTTACCGATACCAATTCTAACATAATCAACCCCCGCGTTACAATATTCAATAAATGTATCGGGGTTCGCAATGTTACCAACCATTAATGTCAGACCGTTACCGTATTTGTTTTTAGCGGATTTAGATAGTTTAATCAAATCCAACATATGACCATTCGCAACATCAATTAACACAAGCATTGGTAATTCATCATGTACCGTTGGTGTTGATTGTAGAAATATCCTTTCAAAATCTTCTAAACTATATGATAAAAACTCGGATGTTGATGTATAATCAGGATTCGGTTGTTTGATTCTTGGTAGAACCGGCATAATCCCGTTTGATTTAAAAATACCTTTATTATCTCCACAAACCACGGTATCCATGGGAGCAGTAAACAACGGTAACAATCCATTACCAAGTCTTGCATTTATTTCACTTCGTGACCTAATGTCTGAGATTGTTGCGGGATTAATGAGAATGTCATCAAAGTCGAAAAGTTCCATACAGAAATGTGTTTTAATAAGTTATCTTTAAGAAAGATAAGAAATATTTTTGAATTAAAAAAACGTCAGAACTAAAGTATTTATACTATATGGGACAGAAAATTAACGAAGAAGTTGTGATGGAAGCCATCAGAAACATTCTCTCAGAAGAGACAAAGAGGGTACGTAGAGAGGACTATAATAAGGTCCAATACAAATTAGAGGAGTTGGAGAATCACTTAAACGAAACCATTAAAGAACTTCGTAAAGTTAGTGATGCGATGCCTGATGGTTTAAATACTCTATGTGGTGGTAGAATGAAGAATATGTCCCAATGTCTCACAGATGCTCACAAAAATTTAAAACAATTAAAAGAGAAAATTAAGGAGCACAAAAGAATTAGATATCAATCTAACCAAATAGAAGAAAAGAAAGACAAGTAATGAACTTAACACAGTTAGTTGAAGATATTGACCCATCATTAAAGAAATCCGACCCAAGTTATAAGAATCTAATTAAGACAGTTAAGTTCTTGGAGGGTAAGGAAAAGATATTGTTTTTAACCACATCGAACAGAGGTGGTTGGGCGGTAAAAGAATTAGATGAAGAACCAAAATCAACAAAATTAGCCAGAGCGGTACAATCTTATTTAGGTAAAAATAAATGTACACTAATTGAGGTTCCTGATTTAAAAATCTACACATGTGAAGCGAACGTTTCACATATGAAGGGTAATGAATGTGGGTTGAAAAAAGCGGCATTGAAGGATAAAGACAAAAATCCCACCGGTCACCATAGATGTTGGAGAAGCATCAACAACCCTGATGATGAGTTATGGAAAATATCTAAGGTCTTATTTGAATCCGACGCGGTAATATTCTTTGGTTCAATAAGATGGGGTCAAATGAACGCCATTTATCAAAACTTAATTGAACGTTTAACGTGGTTGGAGAACAGACACACCACATTAGGAGAATCTAATTTACTAAAAGACACATCCTGTGGTATAATTGCCGTTGGTCAGAATTGGAACGGTAAAAATGTGGTAGATATTCAGAAACAAGTACTCACCTTTTTTGGGTTTGACGTTAGGGACGAATTATCTTGGAACTGGCAATACACAGAAAATGCAAAGGATGAAACAAAAGAGAGTTACAAAAAATCGGGAGATGATTTTATGGAAACTTTCGAGTTAAGTTGATTTTTTTCCTTTTTTTGATTTCTTTTCTCGTTTCTCAACCTCTTTTGCGACTTCCTTACCAAAATCAGTTAGGAAAAATCTTTCCTCGTTATCTTCACCTTCTATTGAATCGATAATTCCTTCTTTTTGTAATTCACTCAAGTAAGAACCGGCAACAATTTCACGAAGACATTTGTCCATTTCATCATCGGTAAACATGGGTTCATCTTCTGTGAGTTCCCCTAATATAAATTTTTGGGTTAACATATCACAAAGATATTCCATTGCGTATGTTGTGTCTTCAATTTCGTAATCGTCAAAAAAATGGGTTTCTTCTAAAACCCCCATGATTTCATCGGCTCTATCTAAAACCAGAGGTTGGTATATTTTGCTCATTATAGTTATCGGTCTTTTTCATAATATACATAAAAAAACTGAGATTTCAAAACAATCATTTACTATTCCTCAATAAAATGATATTTTTAGTATAAAAATAAATTACAGTGAAGAAAGATAAAATTTTTATTCAGATTGCGTCTTATAGAGACCCTCAATTAGTACCGACAATAAAGGATTGTATTGAAAAAGCTAAACACCCCGAGAACTTGGTCTTCTCAATTGCATGGCAACACTCAACTGAGGATGAGTGGGATAACTTAGATGAATTCAAAAACGACCCGAGGTTTAAAGTCGTTGACATCAACTATAAACTATCAAAGGGTGCGTGTTGGGCAAGAAATCTCTTACAACAACAATATGATTACGAAGAGTACACACTTCAATTGGATTCTCATCATAGATTTATTCAAGATTGGGACGTTGAGTGTATTTCTATGATAAAACAATTACAGGAGAAGGGACATGAGAAACCACTTCTAACATCTTATATTTCATCTTTTGACCCCGACAACGACCCGGCCGGTAGAACACAAGTACCTTGGAAGATGAACTTTGATAGGTTCATTCCTGAAGGTGCGATTTTCTTTTTACCCGCATCAATCGATAACCATAAAGAATTGACGGAACCAATCCCATCAAGATTCTATTCTGCACATTTCTGTTTTACACTTGGTCAGTTTGCGGTTGAGGTTCCTCATGACCCGAATTACTATTTCCACGGAGAAGAGATTTCAATTGCCGTTAGAGCTTACACATGGGGATATGATTTATTTCACCCACATAAAATAATTGCTTGGCACGAGTATACTCGTAAAGGTAGAACAAAACAGTGGGACGACGATAAATCTTGGCACCATAAAAATACTGAATGTCACAAAAGAAATAGGAAACTGTTTGAAATGGATGGTGAAGTCAAAGACATTGATTTTGGAATTTATGATTTCGGTAAAGTTCGAACTCTTCAAGATTATGAAAGGTATGCGGGAATCTCTTTTAAGAAAAGAGGTGTTCAACAGTACACATTAGATTTTAAACTACCAGCAAATCCAATTTTACCTGAAGAAGAATATGAAAAATCATTCTTGACCATCTTTAAACATTGTATTGATGTCTACCCAAATCAAGTACCTGAAACGGATTATGAATTTTGGGTTGTGGCATTTGAAAATGATAAGGGTGAAACCATCTATCGACAAGATGTGGATTCTGCCGAATTAAAGAGAATCCAATCAGATTTTGGAGATAACTACTATAAAGTATGGAGAACATTCAATTCAGACGGAAAACCTAAAAAATGGATAGTGTGGCCATATTCAACATCAAAAGGTTGGTGTGAAAGAATTGAGGGATACTTATCATAATAAAGAAATTATATGAAGATTGTTGTTGCACAATTTTGGACAAAAAATTTGTCCTATGCAAAATATACAAAAGCGATTAACGAAAAATATTGTGACGAACAGGGTTACATCTATCACGTTGAGGAAGACGATGATAAAATAAAAAGTTCTATAATTGGAAGGGCATTTACTTGGTACAAACCTAAATTTCTTTTAGATGTAATTGAAAAACATAATCCTGATTATGTTCTATTTTTAGATGCTGACGCAATAGTTAGTGATGATTCATATCGAATAGAGGATTTCATCGACGAAAATTATGAGTGTGTTGTTACTATGGACCACGGTCCGAGCAGAATGAATGCCGGTGTCTTACTTTTTAAAAATTCCGAATGGACAAAAGAATTTTTACAAAGATGGTGGGATGTTAGTGACGAGTTAGCGGGACCCCATGGCCAATCAAAAGGATATTATAATAACGGTTTATGGCACGACCAAACCTGTTTTGGTTATCTATATGATAATGAGGGATACAACTCTAAAATAAAAATAATTAATAATAGAGTTTTAAATGGTAGAGTTTTTAGGGACTTACAAAATAAGAACTTTATTTTCCATGCATTTTCATATGGTTTAGTTAAAAACAGAACGTTAGATACCGCATATTATTCAATTTTTAATATAACTAAACCCGAGGGTGTTGAAATTGTGGACATGATTGACCATTACATGACAGATAAACACCACGAACATGATTTCTTTAATTTGATTTATAATGATTTATTTAAATCATTACGAAATGAGGTGAAGAAATTTGTTGAGGTCGGAATCTATGATGGGGAATCGATTAGATTGTGGAGAGATTACTTTATTAACGCCGAAATCTATGGTTTAGATATTAATCCCGAAAATGCGGATAATAAGTTAGGTTCAACCAATCGAGATAGATTAACATTAATTAAAATGGACCAATCAAATGTTGATGAGATTGAATCTTTCTCTTCATCTCATAATGATATTGATGTGATATTGGATGATGGTTCGCATAGAATGTATGACCAACAAATTACACTTGCTAAAATGTTTAAATCATTAAAATCTGGTGGAATCTTTATAATTGAAGATTTACATACGAGTTTGGAGGCGCCTATGCCAGAAAAAGCTTGGTGTGGTTGGGGTGACCCCGACAAAACAATAACTTTAGATATGTTGAAAGAGTTTCAAACCAATGGTAAAATTGTTTCAGATTACATGACAGAAGAAGAAATGGATTATCTAAATAACAATATTGAGAGCGTTGAAATTTACCAATCAAAACCCGATTGGAGTATAACAAGTGTGATAAAAAAGAAATAAATGATTAATATAGTATACCATTGTTATTTGGTTGGTAATTGGAAACAGATTGTATCCAATCAATTATCGAGATTAAAAAAATCGGGGTTATATGATGCGGCGGAATCCATTTATGTAACCATAAATTTATCCGAAGGAACGGAAATTGAATTTAATGAAGTAACAAAAGAATATGATAAATTAAATAAAGAATTTTTTACAAATAATGCGGCGGAATATCCGGCAGTTAAAAAAGTAAGAGAATTGGGTTTATCAAAAGATGTGAAAATTTTTTATTTCCACACTAAAGGTGTGAGTAATACTTATTCAAAATATACGTCAAAAGAAATATCTACAGATAAAATTAACAACATACTTGCATGGAAAGAATGTTTGGAGTATTACCTAATTGATAAATGGGAAGAATCCGTTGAAAAATTGGATGAATATGATAATGTAGGTGTTACATGTAATGGTGGGTGGTTTTGGGGTAATTTTTGGTGGACGCAGACAAAGCATCTTCAAAAAACAAATGAAGTTACCATGGGAACACGATGGGCTTACGAAGCGTGGTTAAACGAAGGTCTTAATGGTGTGAAGAATTATGAATGGTACAAATTCACCTATAACCCATATGTCACCAATATTGACGAATCATGGTACAAAGAAGAATCTATCTATAAAGGACAAAAGATTATTCTTCACAAAGCAACATACGGTACACCATCATTTGAAATTGATGAAGGATACACCAATTCAGTTCTTGATGTTACAAATGACGTAACTGAAATTGTAAAAGGTTTACTTGAAAAAGAAAATAATCTACAATTCAATGTTCACGTGGATAATAACACTATGGGCGGTGACCCAATTTATATGACAAGAAAATTTTTGATGTTGGAATTTTCACCTGAAGGTGAACCTGAAAAAATTTTTAAGGTTGGTACACACGAGGGAATGACACTAAATTTTAAGTTTTAAAGATGAATCGAAACGTAACAATAGTAACAGGTTTATGGGACCTTGGAAGAGGTTCAATTGATGGGTGGGGTAAAAGAGATTTTAGTACCTACAAAGAAAAGTTTTTAGAAACATTAAAAGCAGATGCCTTTATGGCTGTGTGGATTCCAAAAGAATTGGAAGAAGATGTGTGGAAAATTAGAAGTAAGGATAACACAAAAGTTTACATCAAGGAAGTTGAGGACTTTAAAACTTGGTTTCCCCTTTTTGACAAACTACAAGAAATACGAACAAATCCCGATTGGTACAATTTTGCCGGTTGGTTAAGTGAATCACCACAAGCGGCATTGGAATTTTATAACCCAATGATGATGTGTAAAATGTTTATGGTACACGATACCATGATATATAATCCATTTAATTCGGAGTACTACTATTGGATGGATGGTGGTTTATCATCAACCGTTAATTCAGGTTATTTCTCAAGAGACAAAGTATTAGATAATTTAGATTATTATTCTGATTTATATGATAAGTTTACATTCATAACTTATCCATATACTGCAAATGATGAGATACATGGATTTGAGAGAAAGAAGATGGCGGAGTATTGTGGAGTGGAGTTTGTTGATTATGTTGCTCGGGGAGGTTTTTTTGGTGGTAAGAAATCACTAGTTGCACAAATGAATATGTTGTACTATAACATATTAGATACAACAATAAAATCAGGTTATATGGGTGCTGATGAATGTTTGTTTACAATTCTATGTCACCGACATCCCGATTTAATTCATCGTTTTGAAATTGAGGGTAATGGATTAGTGTGGCCATTCTTTGAAAATCTTAAAGGAATTAAAGAACGAATTAAAAAAACATCAAGAGGATTGAAACCATTCTCAGATGTTAAGACATCACTCTATGTTTTAACATACAATTCGCCAACACAGTTTGAAACTTTGTGCAAATCATTCGATGAAGTTGATAGAAATTTTTTAGATAAACCAAGAAAGATTTTGGTTAACAATTCTATTGACAGAACCACGGATGACGAATACAATAGAATATGTGAAAAGTATGGATTCGAGATGTATCATTTTGATAATATCGGTATCTGTGGTGGTAGACAATGGGTTGCGGAACATTTCGATGGGAGTGATTCGGATTATTACATCTTCTTTGAGGATGATATGTTCTTACATCCAAAGACAACTGATTTATGCATGTCAGGTTTCCCAAGATATAAGGACAATCTATTCAATAAGACGTTGAGAATAATTTACGAAAATGAATATGATTATTTGAAATTATCGTTTTCAGAATTTTATGGTGATAATATGGTCCAATGGGCATGGTACAACGTTCCACAGAGTGTTCGTGAAGAGCATTTTCCTGAGAAGAAACATCTACCGGTTAGGGGTCTTGACCCAGATGCTCCGAGAACCAAATTTGGGGTTATGAAAAAGTACCAAGATGTAACTTATATTGAGGGTGAGGTTCATTATTGTAATTGGCCACTTTGGGTATCAAGAGATGGTAATCATAAAGTGTTTTTAGAAACTAAATGGAATCATCCATTTGAACAAACTTGGATGAGTAATACTTTCCAAATGATAAGAGAAGGTCTCATCAAACCTGCGGTATTGATGTTGTCACCTATTAAACATGACAGGTTTGAGCACTACACTGCGGGCGAAAGACGAGAAAACTAATATTTATTCAATAGATTACGGATGACCCTACTTTAGGGTTAGTTGACCATAAACATCTTAATAGTAATACATGGACCCCGACGGTGATAGTAAAACTGAAAGACAAGGAAAAACGATTACTCCTATACAGAGATACATCTCTAATGTTAGCGATGTTCTTTCTCCCCTTTGGGTACGACGCCCTCTTCAAATTATTGATGGAGGTCACTGGCTCATATTGGGCTGCCGATATTATTTTTTATTTTATTTCCGGCTGTTTTTGGTTATCCTATATTGTCTTATCACGAATTTTAACTAAAAAACAAAAACCCTCCGATTAAGAGGGTTTTTTTTCGTCTTCTTTTTTAGGTGCCTGAACACCTTTTTTCAGTTCTTCTTTTTTGTCGTTGTGACTTTTTGTCGCTTCTTTGTGCTTCTCAAGGATTTTCTTTTTTTCCTCTTCAGACATTTTTAATATGCTCATTTTCTGTGAAGTTTTTAGATTTTATGTCATATGACTCATCAAGTTTCTTTTTTAGGAAAAAACATTTCTCATATTCTTCGGTGTCTTCAAAATAACTTATTAAGAATTCAGCGATTTTAATGTAGAAATCCAAATCATTACCTAAAGACTTTATTGTACTTGTACTATTATAATCAATAAGAAGGTCATTGTCAATACTTAATACCAATTCATTTATAAAATCAACATCACTTTCATCATAGTTACCGCTCTTTATGAGTTTCGCGGTTTGTAGTAAAAATAAAAAGTTCTCCTCCATCACCAATAAGTATTTCTCAATTTGTTCTCAAGTAATCTAAAACATTCTTCAAACCCTTCACATTCAATATCCTCTCTTCTTCTTTTTGAATCTTGGGATGGTGCTATTACTCTACCGTCCGCAAACGATACGGTATATACCCATGCGTCTTTTGTGTACATCTCTACAGTAAGGTAAATTCCTTGTTTGTCAAAAAAACTATATAATTTTTTGATGTCATAAAATTCTAAGACAGATACGCAGGGCACACCAAGATTTGGGAACATTGTTTCACAAAAACGTCCCATCGCATTTGGATAGAGATATTGGATTATGTACCAGTCCATCATACTGGTAATTATACTAAAAAAAGAATAAGTTGTATATATAATAACGAGATATTTATAATAGATGGAATTTTTAAATGAAGATAAGAAAAACAAGATAACCGAATTCGTAAAATTCGTTAAGAAGGAACTTGAATTGGAAAAGTGTCCTACAGTTGTCTTGCAGAATGGTAGGGGGGATTTAAAAACAACCGCCCATTATGATTATTCAAAAGAGAATAAAATCATCAGAATAAATGCTAAGAATCGAGCATTGGTGGATGTTATGAGAAGTATCGCCCACGAAATGGTTCATCACAAACAATTCGAACAAGGTAGATTGGAAGTTAAACCACCTGATATTGGGGGTGAGATAGAGGACGAGGCAAACGCAAAGGCGGGTCAGTACATCAAAATGTTCTCAAAGATGGACGAGACCATTTATGACGAGTAAATTACTGTCTCTTTAAAACCAATCTTACCGATTCCTCTAAAAAATAAGTTTGACCGTTATAACGATACATTGTCCAAACTTTTGGGAATGTGAGAGTCATGGTTTCTAACCCATACTGAGTTATGTTGATGTTTCTCGCCTTACTTGAATGTATGGTCAAGTGACTCCAATAATCCCTGTCATATAAATCGGGTGACAGTGAATAATAATTCCAATCCAAATACCCACTTGTACCTGAATTTAATGTTGTAGGTATCCCAACTAAATCGGTTTCAAATTCCCACACCGTTGTACCGATTACAAATTTATCAAACCAAGGAATTGATACATCATTCCAATTTTGAGTAAACGTACCAACCCCATTACTGTCAATATAGGATAAAACTCTTTGAGATAAAATAACGGTGTCAGATAATAGTATTTGACTGTTATTCCCCAAATTAGGGAATGATACTCCGTCAATGACCCAACGACCACTTAATTTAGGGTATGTCGGACTTTCATACTTCTCACATCCCGCAAAAAGTACAACCAATAGAATTCCTAAAATAGCTCTCATAAGATTTAATTTTACAGCTAAATTAAGTATATTTTTGAATATACCAAAAATATTTTAAAGATTTTTTTCGGTATTTATAAGAATATGAAAATAGTAATCTCAGAAAAACAATATAAACTACTTGTTGGGGACGTAGAGGAACAATCGGACCCAGCAGCTGCGGCACCTTCTACCGGAACGGGTAGTACGGGTTCAAAACAAGGTTATCCTGAGGTTGGAAAGTGGGAATCGGGTGTCACAAGAGGTCCCGCAAATCAGGTTGGGGTTACGAAGTGGTCAGATATTGTCGGTTCTTTACTTAAAAGAGGTAAAGCGAACCCACTGAAATAAAGAAAAGTTCCGAATATTTATATAGTAAACGAAAAAATAATGAGTTTCAACCTAAGTGCAGATAAAAAATATATCCAACTTGAGAATATTTTGGTTGATTTAGAATCAGGATTGAGATTCAATATTGATAGTGCGCACCCTGCTGTTGTTTGTGAAATGTTCAAAAACCAATTCACCCACAGTTACAAATTCAAATTGGTGGAAACAAATGAGTTGTTTTCAAAAATGAAAGAGTTAATCTACCCATTAATCAATCACGATAGGGATTTAGTTTCCGAATATGAGGTTAGATATGGAATGAACTTAATTTCAGAAAATTCAGAGGATTTTAATTACGGAACATATAGAACAATCGAAGAATCTTGGGATTTTATCAAATCAAAGATGTTAGATGTTTTCCCAATCACACCAAATCAATTAATTGAAGGTTGGTTAGATGATGCTTGGGGGGCAGTTAAGAAAGGGGCATCTTGGGTTGGTGATAAACTAAAACAAGCTGGTTCATGGATTTTAAACAAGGGACTTCCTTGGTTTTTCCAAAAATTGGAGAGTTTCCTTTTATCCCCTGTTGGTATAGGTATCGATGTGGCATTGACCGCAATCGGTATCGGTAAAATCGCCACAACCGTAATATGGGGAGCACTTGGTGTTTGGAAAATATACCAATTATTCAGTGGTCAAATTAAAAACGACATATGGTCTTATTTGGATATTGCCATTTGTCTTGTTGGTTTGGTATTCACTGGTGGTGCCGCTAAAGGATTAAAAGCCGGTATTTCTGCACTTGGTAGGGACGTAAGTAAAATTGCTAAGTCGCCAGTTATAAAACCAATCGTTCAGTTATTAGGTAAGGGATTAAACTTCATCATGAGTGCGATTCTTAAACCAATTGAATGGTTGCTTAAAGTATTTGGTGGCGGTAAAATTCAAGAAGCCATTAATGTGGCAAAAACAAGATTAAAGGATGTTTTTGCTTCTTTAGAGAAATCAGTAAAACCAACAGGACCGGGTTTAGGTAAAACATTAAAACAGGGTGTTAAAACTGATATCATTAATCCCGCAAAACAAGCATTAAAAGGTAAGGGACCAATTTCAATAGGTAAAGCAGCACAGAAAGGTGTTACATGGGGTTTGGCAACCCATGGGGCTATGAAAGGAATTGAGGGGATTGCCAAATCATATGGTGAAAAACAAGCAGCAAAACAAGGTGCCGAAACAAAACAAGCAATTATACAAGTGGCATCTGATGAAAAGATGTTACAACAAACCGCATCATCATCTCTTGGCGATGCATTATCACAAATGAAAGCATTAGATAACCAATAAAAATAAAAATAAAAAAATGGAAAACAAAGACGCGAAATTAATAAGAAAGTTCATCACGTTGGCGGAATCAGTAAAACCAAAAACTGATGAAATTATTAATGAAGAAGAAGTTCAGAACATTGAAGTTCAAGAAACTGAAGAACCAATTGACGAACAAGTAAAAATGTTCCAAGATGCAATTAAAACATTGGCAAGAGCTGCCGGTGAAGAAAAGGCATTGTGGCAAACAATCAAAAACGAAATTCCCGCAATCGGTGCCGAATATAAAACACTTAAAGATTTTCAATTAGCGGCGGAAGCTGGTAAAATTGGTGCAGCACAATCAGCTGAGTTAGTGAAATTCGCAATTAAAAATTCACCTGAATTGGCAATGAAAATGAAAGGTCTTCTTAGAGGTCAACCTGAATTTGCGGAAATCGCAAAACAAGTTTTCCCTAAAGGTACTTTAAACCCTGCCGACCCAAGAAAAATGGAGATTGCTAAAAAGACATTATCTCAAATGGGTATTGAAGGTAAAGAAGCGGAACAAATGTTAAAGAAAGCTGCTCAAGACGCCGCAGGAACCGGTGGTGTTAGTAAAAGAGCAGTAGACAAAGCAATCGCTAATAGAGCGAAAGGTATGAAAGGAGCGTCTGCTGAGGTAAAGGCAGTTGAAACAAACGTTAAATCAGGTACGGAAGCGAGTAACCAAATTAAAAAAGCCATCGATGGTGGTGGAGGTTTGGCAGCAAGATGGAAGGATAAATTCCTCAAGGGTAGTGAATACCTTAAAAAATATAAACCAAACATGTTTGAAAAATTAAGAGCGATTAAATCAAAACTTAATTGGAAGAACATGATTCTTTATGGTTTAGCAGGATGGGGTACAATTGAAATTTTAAAATCATTGTTTGGTGATGATGATAAGGGTGGTGTAATGCCAGATTGTGTTGTTAACCTTGAAGGAATGGAATGGGGTTCAACAAGTAATGGTGAGGCAATGATTTATACCAAAAATGAATTTGATGTAAAATCAAAAGGTCATGGAGGTCTTAAATTCTATCCAAATAATAGAGTGTGGACAATGGACAACGCAATGAGTGGTTCATACGCATGTAAATCAGGTAAGTTACAAGTAAGTGAAGAAGAGATGACAGAACAAGCATCCAATATTACTATTACTTGGGATGAGAAAGGTGAAAAACCAACACCAATACCGGTACCTACAGGTAATACTAAAACTGAAACCGGCTCAACTATCACATATTTTGAATGTAATAACTTCCCATTATACTATGGTTGTAAAGGAGATTATGTTAAAAAGATTCAAGTTTGTTTAGGGATGTCCGCAAAATATCAAACAGGTAATCTTGGACCAAAAACAAAAGAAGCGTTAGACAATTGGGCAAGAATTAACAAAGAAAACATGAACGTTGGGAGAAGTACTGGAGGTCCGGTCGGTGTAATGGTGGAATGGGGTGTAAGTAAAGAAACATACGATAAGATTGTTAAAAAGTGTGAGGGTGGACAAGGACCAATTACTGGTTCTACTTCGGGTAACACAACTACTGTATCGGGAACAACTTCAGGTTCTACTTCAGGTAATACAACTACGGTATCAGGAACAACTTCAGGTGACACTAAAACCGCAACAGTTAATGTCACGGGTGAAACACCTTCTGACCTTTACGCAAGATTGGTGAAAGCTAAAACACTTGTGGGTAGATTAAGAGGTAGAAGAATTGTTTACAAAGGACCTGACTTAACAAAAGAAGAAAGAGAGAAGCTTGAAGTCCATATGAAAAAAATGGGTTATAGAGTTTCAAGAGACAATTTTGATTACAGAAAAGGTGATAAAATTGTATTCAAGAGAAATAAAGATGAGGAAACAACCGAACCAAAAGGTTTGACTCAAGAACCAACTAAGTAAAAATGGAATTAAAAACCAAAATAAAAGAAACACTCCTCGAGGAACGTAAAAGAAAACTCGAGGAGTCGTTTTCTGCATTAAAGGATATCAGAGATAGTGATTTTTTTGCGGTTAATTATGTATCCACAACGACGAGATTATTGGACGAGGGATACTCACCTAACGAAATTATTCATTATATCAATGAAGCGGACCTTAACATCCCCACCAGCGGTGAAGATTTAAAAAAAATGGATTGGAAGGGACTGATGGGAGATACGATGATTTCAGGATTAAAGGAATATGCAATTCAATACATTTTAAGTAACGTTTTTGGTATGAATAAGGGATTGTCAATCACGGCAGCACAGGTATTTGCCGATTATAATCCATTAGATTTATTGAAGCCGTTTAAGAATGTAGAAATGTGTAACAGCCACATGCCAAAACTTGTAAACTCACTACTTGAGGCGTTAATAAGATATTTAGCATCTGAAGCAACAGGAACTGATAGAAACAATTATGGGTTTAATGTTCAAGGTATTGCCACATCCACATCAGGTAATCTTTTTGGTGAAGTTCTAAGAAGTACAAATGTGGGTAATGCAATTTCAGATAAAATATGTCAAATGATACATTAAAATGGAATTAACGAAACAACAAATATTAGAAAATAGAAAACAACAACTTAACGAATCGTTATTGAGTTGGGAGAATGTATTAATGGCTGCAGGATTTATACCTGTTATCGGTGAAATCGCCGACATTGCATTAATAATTTATTACTTGGTTAAAGGTGAGAAACTTTACGCAGCACTTATGTTAATTGCACTGGTTCCTGTAGTTGGTGATTTTACAGTTAAACCATTAATTAAAATGTTAAGAGGTGCGGGTAAAAATGTGCTAAGAAGTACCGATGATTTAGCTAAGGTATTAACATCAAATCCAAAAGTTGCTGCGGAATTCCAAAAAGCAATGAAAGGATTGAATCATCCGGGTATTACAAAGACATTGGATAACCTTTCATCAATCAACACATCTTGGGGTAGTAAACTAAAAGGTGCATTGGGTGATTTAGGAAATTTGGCAACAAGAATAAAACCCGTGGCGGCTTTGAAATCGGCAGCAACCGCAACAACATTTAGGTCAGGTTTAAAAGGATTTTACCAAGGAGAGAGATTGGCAAAATATGTTGCTAAAAGAGGGGTAATGCCATCAAAATTTGTAAAAGATTGGTGGATTCCATTTGCCGCAAGAGCAGATAGACGAAATTCATTTAGAAAATTTATAATGGCCAATAATTTATTAGCATCACTTGGAGTACCCACACTTTCATCATTTGAAGATAAAATGGCAAACGATGAAAAATTCAGAGAACAGGTGGCCAATGACCCAACAATGAGTTCATACATTGCACAGAATTCTTCCGAAGCCAATTTTCAAAATCAAGAAACCGATGGTGGATTAGGTGCTGCGGGAAGTGCGTTTGGTGGTGTTATGGGTTTGAGAGCTTTAAAATTGTTCGCCAACATGTATACTTAAACGATACTTTCAGATATTTATTAGTAGAGTCTGTTGGTTTGGTCGCCCGCAGATGATAACTAAAACTAAAACGAAAGGAGGTATCCAACATCTCGGCAAAGGGGTCTTAATCGACTCCTTTGTTCGTTTATATAGGTACCAACGGATTAAAATAAAAAACCCCTCAATAGAGGGGTTTCTTTTTTGGTGGAGATGACGGGAGTCGAACCCGTGTCTTGCTCGCCATACCATAAATGGACTACACGTTTATTCAGTTAATTCACAACTGACAAATATTTGGTTCCTATTTTGACATCGTTACCAATAACTGTGTCGAGTTCACTTTTTTTACGGTAGTCCTCTGAACGAGACCGTTTGTACCTTTTTGGGTAGGTACCACACCGTAAGAGCTTCTGTTCCAAGGTTACATGCTCGTCGACCCGTTGTAGAACCTAACTTGGTTAGGCTGCTACTTTAGAAGTCGCAAGAAGACCTGCTACTTCCATGTTGTTGTAAACGTTGCCGTTTGAAATTTTCCACCGTAGATTAAAGTCGTAGATGAAGTCCGACTACGTGCCCATTCACAATATCAACGCCAATCGATACCATGACATCCCCATATTTTCAAAGAACAAAGCAAATATAATAAAAATTATTGTTGCTTCGGCTTTCTACCTCTTTTTGGTTTTTCGTTAGGTTGTGGATTGTTAGATGGTTTTTTTCTTGTAACCTTCTTCTTAACCTCTTCAACTTTTTGTTCTACTTCTACAACCGCTTCTTTAATTTCAGATTTCAATTCAGCTGCAGTGGTTATGGCTTTAGCCGTGGCACCAAGACCAAAAAATTGTCTAACGATTTCAATTAGTTTTTTCATAAGTTGATTTTATATATAAATATGTACTAATATACATGAAAAAGGTCAAATAATCAAGGGTAGGTGATGACCATATTTGGCTTCAAAGAATAATTTATTCTTTTCCCATTTCTTATCCACCATCCCAATTGATTTATGGATTACCATAATCTTCGTGGTTACACCGATTTTAACTCCTTGTAAATGATTTAAAACACAGAATGGAATGTCATAGAAGTGAAAGCCGGGGAATTCGTCGTCAAAACGTTCTTTAATACGTTTTTTGTGTACGGCGATAAATAACCCATCAACACACACAACATCCTTTAAACCGTCCCCAAACGTACCAGAATAGTTATTACGATGTACTTTACCTTGATGTTCATGTTTTACTTGTCCGAACATTTTCTCTCTTTTCTGCCACCACATTCCACTAACCAATTCGTCGGTACCAGCTAAACCAATTACTCCATATTCAGGATGGTTATTAAATAATTTATTTAGTTTACCGGTAACATTGGTGGTTTCAATATCAATGTCGTCATGCATGAACACAACAATGTCGTGTGTGGATTCATCCAAACCCTTATTATAAATCTGAGGTAGAGAATACTCACCATTATTCACATACACCAACATTTCTGTTTTTGGATGTGAGAAACTCTTTCTTACTTTATCAATGTGTGGTTGATTAATTTCTCTTGTTGAGATAATCACACTAACAGGGTTAATAATTTTCGACATATGTGGTGATAAATTTTCCGTTTTCTTCGGTTATATCAATTACGATAGGTTTATTTGATGGGATGTATCTTTCAGTACAAATTGATGCGTTAACGTACATTGTATCATCTTGTTGTACTGCACCATGTGCGTGATGAATGTGACCAAACACATGTATTAATGGTTTGATTCTACTTTCCACGTGAAACCTTAATATCTCACAACCAACTTGTAAATTCGATGGTGTAAAATCTCTAATACCATGTGGTGGTCCGTGTGTAACTAAGATATCGGTATCTTCAGGTATATCTTTCCATTTCAATTCTAATTCCCATCCGTTTCTTGGAAGATTAAATGCCCAATTATAGAATTCAGGTTGCCAAGGTGAACCATAGATTTTTATTGGTTTTGAAAACTCAGAAGATTCAATCACAAATTCGTTGTCCTGTAGATACACAACATCTGATTGAGATAAATTCTCTTCATTCATTAAATTTTTAAACCAATCAAAATCACCATTGTGATGTGGTTCATTTACTTTTTCAAATGCGAAATCGTGATTGCCCGCAATAAAGATTTTTGTATCAAAACCTTTTACATTTTGAAACCAATGAACAAATTCAGTTATTTCATGTGGTTTACCAACATTAGTACAATCTCCGGCGTGAATTAGAATATCACCCTCTGGTAATGATTTGAATTGCTCCATTATTGTGTGGAGACCGTGAGTGTCAGATATACATACTATTCTCATATTCTAAATAATACAAAATTTTGAGCATAAAAAAAAGGTTAGATGTTTATCCAACCTTTTAGAGGGCTTGACGGTTTTTGAGGTCGTTTAGTTCCACCACTTTGTTTTGATAAACAAAGAAAAAAAACACTGAGATTACATGTTTAAGTAGTTGACTTTAGAAGGATTATTTGATTCCCTTCATATCCACTTCCTTTTGAGAAGTACCAACCAGTGACGGTCAATTAGATTAACCAATCCTTGAGTCATCGAATACTCTCTTAATACTTGTCACTCTTCGAGGTTGCCACCCCAATTAATCCTTGCGGGACTAGAGAACTTTCTTAAAAATCGTATCGGGCTTGGGACCCTCTACGGCAATGAACAGTTCATTACTAAGTAGTCACCTGTTTCCGACGACTGACGAGCACTTTTCCTTTATTGCTTTTAAGTTTGTTAAACCAAAGATAACAAAGTTTTGTGGTCTGTGGATTGTGAAAGTAGTGGCTCGACAGCCAGCCATGCCATCTTTTGAACAACACGATACTGAACTACTCTCTGAGACATCCCTGCCTCCATACTTTTGGACTCCTTCATAACTAACACCTTGGTAGATGTTTGATAAGGATTGTAACAGCACCACCTGTACACAACCATACCTTTCGGTTTTAAGATTCCCATCATATTGAATTACGCAATTACATAGTTGGATGACCATGTTTCTTGCATGAACCCTACGAGTTATTCTTATTGGTGTTCCCACCTCAAACGAAGGACCCACATCCCCCGTTCACCCAACCACTTTCCCTACAGTGTTACCCTCGGTACTAAAGGTCAAATGATACCCCGCTTGTCTACTCGAGCTCCCTTGCGGAAACCGCAACCCACTTAACCAAATGAGTCACTTTATACTGCTTTCACAGTTTATTTTATGGACTATAGACCGCCCAATATCTTTAAATCAAAGAACTATC
>JACCDL011358274.1_pt1 | contig 23141 bp, 19 predicted proteins | sample 7441931 | NCBI WGS metagenome assembly JACCDL01 (sample SAMN15323437, study PRJNA562643) | freshwater metagenome | isolation source: river surface water | place: USA:Blue River Watershed | collected 2017-08-16 | reverse complement strand
TCAAGAATTTGTCCTCACTCTTCTGTGTGTAAACGAATCTCCTCCACTTCAGTTTCCGAAAGAGCTCTTGTTGATAGAAATCCTTGACTGATGCATTGAATTTGTTCTTCTCTATCAGATAATCCTTAGCTTGCAAATGATGTCTACCTTGTCTCTGTTTGTAGTGTACAATACGTTGGTGTAATCATATTCATTGTCATGTATTTCGTTACTTCTCTGTATGAACAGAATCTTTTGTTGAGACACTTGCTGTTCCTTGCTACAAACAGGACAACCTTGCATCTTTTTTTACATGATTATCAAGTGATTTCCTGAAACACCCATGCTCTGCACATTTGATGTTTAGATAGATAACAGTTTTAGTTCCTTTTTGTATTCTCTCAATGGATTCATACTCATAAATATCTTTGTGTACATTGTTTGCATCATTTATTATATCAGATAAATCTCGAATATGATTAGGCATTGTGTTTATATAATGACTCGTTAAGTTAACATATCAAATTTTCTTTATATCAACACTTCACCAATGCAATAGAGATGTTGTTTAGTGTCTTGAAAAACAAAATGAGTAAGGAGAAAAGCTTGACATATGAAGAGATCTCAGCGTCAGTTGAGAAGACGCTCCAGAACATCCCAAAGTCTTATTTTGAGAACCTAATCCATAAGACGTACTTTGAACGGAAAGAGGTTTTTACCAAACAACCTTCAACAAGGGAAAGACCTCCAAAGAGGTACCTATAGGTCGGCGTTTTAAATGTTCAAAGGTGTAAAAAACCGAGATCAAAAGCTTTCTTTGTTCCCCTTAAGTATTAGTCGGCGGTTTGAATTTTCAAAGGTGTAAAAAAATTTGATATAGGAAAAAACCTTAAAGATTTTTTGTATATAATATCAATAATATGAAGAAATCACAAAGTTGTCCATGTTTATTTTCTTCAACGCTTCAGAAAAACCAGTTGAGTACAATGAAAAAAACAAATTCCTGTTTAAAAATACCTCATGCCTTACCATTGGATTTACCAATAATATATCCAAATAGTATAGATTCAACAGAAAATGTTTTAATAGATAAACGCCAGAATTTATCAAAAAATGACTTTTTTCTCCCTACATTTACTTTGGAAACTAATGTTCCAGGAACAAAAGTAGATGATGAAATTGAAACATCAAATAATTCAATATTGACACAAGCATTACATAATTTACAAATGAGCGCAGTATTCAAGACACCATTATATCATGTTGGTATGTGTATGGTAGAAAATAAGTATGTTGATAGTATTGAAGATATTTTACAAGAAAAAGAAAGCAGTGGAATTATAGAATGTCTTGCTTCACCTTGTGAAACTGATGAATCAGATACAATACCCCGAAATATAAATGTGAATTACCTCACAAATGAAAATAGAATAGGAGAATTATTAGCAAGAATAAGAAGACATCGCAGAGTTTCGAGATTTAATTCAAAGGTGTAATGGTATTCCGTTTAGTTAAAATTCCGTTATTAAGTAATCAAGAAAACTAAGAATTTACCAGACGAGATTGTACTTGAAGTTCCAGTTCTTCTATTAGTTCTTCTTTGTTGCTTGTAAAATATATTTCATTGGGGTTTGGACAAAGCATATTATGTTGGTTTTGATAAAAATCTTTTGTATAAATTGGTGGAGTATCTACACGGTATATATAATGTTTACTAGGAAAATATGCATCAAAAAAGTTGAATCCTCCAATAGTTGATAGAGTAGAACAAGCATTACAATGTACTATACATTTTAATGTATTAAAATCATAGTTTGAATATTCTTTTAGTAAATCTTCAAATAAAATCACATCAGGATACTTTTGTGAAATCATTTGTTTATCATCTATTTTAAATGAAAACTTTTCGTTTTCGTCATCAGAATAGCCTGGTAATCTTATATCGTTACTTCTTATATATATTACAGTGAATGATTTAGTTACAATTTCTAATATTTTATCAAGTAATGTTGTATCAAAAAAATTAACTGGAGGACCTCCCCATTCAGAGTTATATTTGTTTTGTATTATATAAATGGGTTTCTCGCTTTGTATTTTCAAGTGACCATATTGTTTTATGTAATCAGGTGGTGTCATCATTGTTGGTATGCTTTTCATATTTCCGAAAACAATATCATCATTTCTTATATGTTCTGGTAAAAAATACCTAAATTTAGGATTCACCCATTGTCTTGGTACATTTTTATACTCTATTTCATCATCATCCAAAAAAAAGTAATAAGATTTCATACCATCATATGTTTTAACTTTAATATCTTTAAACAATCCTTTAGTTTTTAGATAATAAATAAATGGTACGAAGCACCCAAGTTCACTTCCATACTCACCAATATATTCCAGTATCATATTTTTTAATTTAAAATAACTCTTTATATTTAAATACTTAACATTAAATATGTTTATGACATAAAAATGAAAATAGCTATAATAGGTAGCTCAGGATATATAGGATCTTTCTTATATAAAAATCTTTCAAAACTATATGATGTATCAGGATATGATATAAAGAAATCAGACTTTTGTGATTTTATCTCATATGGGCGAAATATAAATATATCATCTTATGATGTTATTATATATTTAGCTGGATTATCTGGTAGAGTAAGTTGTAATAATAATACATGGGGTAATATATATTTTGAAAATATTGAAGATATATTGACTATTACAAAAAAGCTATCTTCTAATCAATTACTTATATATGCATCTACTGCAGGTTTACTAGAAGGATCTTATTTAAATGCATCAAATGAAAGTTATGATATTCAAAAACCTTTATTAGATAGTTATACATTGTCCATGTATGAAAGAGAATGTGCTATTAATAAAGTACCTAATGTAAATACTGTTGGTCTTAGATTTGGTACAGTTATAGGAATTTCTCCTATACAACGTAAGGATCTGGTACATATTGCCATGATTAGATCCGCATTTATCAATGGTCAAATAAGTGTACAATATCCTGAATGCTATCGTGCTATTTTATGGATTCATGATTTGAAAAATGCAATATTGAATATATTAAAATCATTTGATATTAAAACTATGAGTGGTCATAAAATATATAACTTGGCATCATATAATACAACAATAGGTAAAATTGCTGATGATATAAGTTTAAATACAGATATTAAATATATTATTACAAAACCAGGTGGTTTTGGTAATGGTTTCAAATTGGATTCATCGGCTTTTGAGAATGATTTTCCTGACTTCAAGTTTAAAGGAAGAAATGATGTAATAATTAAAGAACTTAAAGAAAGTATAGGACATATTTGTATTGAAAATGAATTAATAGAAACACGATGTCGAGTATGTAAAAACAATAACCTCGAAACAATTATTGACTTGGGATACCAGTCACTAGCGAATAATTTTGTGGAATCACCAATAGTCCAAAATACATATCCATTATGTCTCATGAGATGTAAAAATTGTAATCACACACAGCTGAATTATACTGTAAAACCTGAAGTGCTTTTTAGAAACTATCAATATAATAGCGGAACTTCCAAAACACTATGTAATTATTTTGCGGAACTTGCTAATAAATGTATATTAGAAGTAGGTAAGAAAACAGGAAGGGTTTTAGAGCTTGCATGTAATGATGGAAGTCAGTTAGATGAATTTAAAAAACTAGGTTGGGATACATATGGTGTAGATCCAGCAATTAATTTAGTAAAAATAGCACAAGAAAAAGGTCATAAAATAATATGTGGCTTTTGGGGAAATGATGAAATAGTAGTTCATTCACCCGATTTAATTATTGCACAAAATGTTCTCGCACATGTGCCTGATCCCATAATTTTCTTACAAGCTTGTGTAAATGTAATGAACTTTGATACACTGCTTTATATACAAACCTCACAATGCAATATGTATATAAATGGTGAATTTGATACAATATATCATGAACATTTATCTTTTTTCACTATATCATCCATGATGCATGCTGCTGTAAGTGTGGGACTATTGATTGAGAATGTTGAAAAAACATCTATTCATGGTACATCTTATTTATTTAGGATGAAAAAGAAAAAATTTATAACTGATAATCATTCTTTACAGGCGATCGCTGAATATAAAAATGAAAAGGATTTGGGATTATATGATGATACATTTTATAACATATATAGATTGAAAATTGAAAACATAAAGTTATGGGTACATTATCAAATAGCAAAATGTAAAGAAAATAAAATCAAGATAATAGCGTATGGTGCAGCTGCAAAGGGTATGACAATGTTGAATTATTTTAATGTATCAGATATAACATATATCATAGATGATGCAATAATGAAGCACAATAAATATACCCCAGGTACTAATATTCCTGTTTTACCAATTGATACAATAAAAAATGAAAATGGTTCATTATGTGTATTGGTACTAGCATGGAATTTTATAGATGAAATTATAAATAGATTGAAGGACATAATACATAATACCAAAATAAATGACATTTTTATTATGCAAGTATTTCCTCGTCAAGAATTTTTTAAACTTTAAATACCTTTATATTGATATATATAAATATAATGAGTTCAAGTATGAATATACCAGAATGGCTTACATTTATTCAAGGTAAGTTGGTTTCACAAGACCTCTTAGAGTATGTCAGAAGAGAAATAGGAGATGTATCAGTATTCCTAACATATGCATCAAAAAAACAGCTTTTAGATAAAATTGTAAGTTTGACAAAGGATAGAAATATAAATGTAGATTGCAAATACATATATGAAAATATACTAGGGTTTCATATAGAACCATTGGATTTACAGACAGAAAACTTAATATTAAATGAATTTGAAACTATAAAAAGTTTAATAGGAGAGAATGATATGAAGAAGGTTCCATTGATATATATATTACAAAAAATATCTACAAAAAATAACTTGAATATAACACCTAAACATGTATATCCTAGTGAAAAAGTTAAAATATATGATTCTACACTGGCTTCATATATATTATCAGTTTAGGGCACCTATATATTTTGATGGTAACATTATTGGTTTAGTAAGCTTTAATAAGTTTTCTTTTTTCTTTTGATCAAGTTCTATATTTTTTATCAATATATCACATTCATCTTGAGTAAGTCCCATTAGCTCTGCAACATTTGTTAATATAAAAGGTGCTTTTTTTACTTGCAATAATATGGCTATATCCTTTTCATCAAGTGTAGTAGGTGTCTTATCATGTATATTGTATTTTTCAAAAATATAATCCAGTTCTTCAGATGTAATTTCGAGAGCTTTTATTTTATTTATAAAGGTATCAATTAAATAACTATTAGTTTGGCTTTTAGATAATAATGATAGTGCTTCTTTATATTTTGTTCTCATAGGTTCATTAAGAAATTCTAAACGTTTATTATCAAGCTCAAATATAATATCATTTAGTTCATTTATAGTATATTCTTGTAAACCTTTTAATATATCTCTACTTTTACCATTTACGAAATTATTATAAGAATTATTATTAAAATTATGTTGTATGTAGTTAGGAAGTCTTGATAATCCTTGTATTTTTCTTTTTATCAAGTCCTTTAATACCGATTTTTCAATAGGGTTGTCTATCACAAAGTCACTTCTATCTGGGTTGGTGTTGGTGTTGGTAGTAATAGTAGTATCTAAAGGAATTATTGAGGGGTTGGTGGCAGAAATTGAAGATTTAATATAATCTAATTGTTGAATATCATTAGGATCTGCTGATATTTCAACATTCATCAATGAGCTAGAAAAAGCATATCTTGCTTCTATATTTTTTAACTGATTATGTTGCTCCTTAAATGCTTCTAAATCTTCTTTTTGTGCTATAAGGGCTTTTATTTCTTCTATTTTTGCAAGTACATTCATTCTTTATATTTTTAAATAAAAAATGACCACAATCAAAACTTTATTGAAAGATAATTTTGATACCGAAGTTATTATCCAGGGAGCCAGAGCACAAAACTCTAATGAAGATATTGCATCTTTAATATTTCAAAATTATGATAATGATACCAGTAATATATACAAAATAGCCGAAATTGCTATGAGAGATAATTACGGTAATTCTAATCCAAATGGTATAGGAAACCTGTATTTTAGAACAAATGCTGACGGAGGATGCAATGTAACTGATAGAATGGTTATATTACATAATGGTTTTGTTGGTATCAATAATAATTCTCCACAAGAGCTTTTACATATATTAGGAAATGCATCTATATCAAGTAATATATTCACTAGTAATATATATGCATCAAATATAATATATAAAAATGAACCTTCATTCTATCCTATAACAGATACACAAATAACAAATACATTATATACAAAAACATTTTCATGGATATATAATGCATCAGAGTCAAATATAAGAAAAATAAAAAATATAGGTATTAGGTCTTATTTACACACTACGTATAATAATAGTTCAAATAATTCAAATAATTCAAATATCAATTATACATTAAGAATCTATGACTCTTCAAATAATATAACATTGGGATCACAAACATTATCCAATATAATACCAACTGTGAACTACATCACACTTTCTAATTTATCTAGTAATAATACTATATTAGAACTACATGCTAAGAAAGGTGAATATGGTTCTTATGTAAATATAGATGGTTTAATTGTTAGATATAATTTATAATATTTACCATTCTTCAGACCATCTTAATGCTAAGCTTAATGATCCTGATGAAATACCTATAGATTGTGCACAAACTGTTATTATATCAAATTCAGATACATCATATTGTATTCCTTCTACTTGTTTTAAACTTGATTTATCTGCAGGAATGATACCAGCCCATATTACAATACCACCAGAAACACCAGTAGATGAAGTATCTTCTTCAACAGCAGTCTCCGTGGCAATTTGGTTTGGAATATTAACAAAATTAGTAGGTCCTGATAATGTTGTTTTCACTCTGATCTCTACAAATATATCACAACCTGCTATAAAGTCGGCGGAAAATAGTTTCAATGCAACACCACAATAATCTGCTTTTCGTCGTATACTTAAAATAGGGCTGAAACTTCCTGTACTAGGACTGGGTACATTAAGATATGCTGTATTTATACGGCGATTAGGAAGATACTTACCTAAAATTGAGAATTGTCTACCTGCGATATATAAGCTCGCATTAGAGTCTGTAGTATTATTTTTTAATTCTGCTCTAATATGTAAATTTGGATTTATTACAGATGTTTGGTTTGACGTGAAATGTCGGTGACATGGGATTAACCTCTGTACATTGTCAATTCCTTTTGTTGAAACTAAAAAGTCTATACCACCATATCCATACCAACTGAATTGAATTTTATATATAATACCGTTTAATACAGATAAATTTACACCACTTGGACCAGACCCATCTAATCTATCCAAATTAAAATTGCTACGTGGAATAATAAGCTCTTGACCATTTCTCAAAACTGCACAATTTAAGCCATTAGAGTTTAATAAATAATAAAATCCATTACTATTATCAAAATATCCCCATCTTGCTTCTTGTGTATTACTTAATGTATTTACTGTATTACGAACGCCTAAGCCGATTTCAGCGACAGCACCGGCTAAATATCTTCCTCTTTCTGCACTCGAGAGCTGTGCCATATCATTTGCTGCACTTACTGTTAATTCATATTCACCTGAACCTATAGTATTATTTACTGCACCTGTACCATTGCTTGTATATATATCTCGTAGTGTGGTTTTTCCAAATAAACTTTTCAAATCTATAACACTTGTCTTTTCTGCTATTCTTAACTCTTCGAATGCTGTTTTAGATAGATTGTCTACTTCAACTTGATTACTTTTTACTGTATCTACTATTGTTATAGAATCCGTATCTATTGTATGGGTATTATTATTAGGACATGATGTAGGAGTATTTGTATCCCATTTATAAACAAATGTTCCTTCAGTTGTACAATAGTATCTATATTGATTCACTATTGTAGACATTTACTATAAATAATAAAAAACTTTTCATAATAATACTTACCTTTATTCCAATTTGCTAAGTGTACACCTTTATCCATTCTACTATATCATCTATATCACTATTATTCAAAGTCAATTCCTCATCTTCATAAACCTTGATTATAGATGTCTCTTTTATTTGAATTGTTTGACTTTTATTATCTATCTGTAGAGGCTTATCCAGTTCCTTTGTATTATTAAACATGAATTTTCCACTAAAGTTGGCACGAATACCACTTTTCAGAACAGTACATGTTTCCGCCTTGGCTATCCATACATACTTATCTGATTCTATATTTGGAACCTTCAAAGACCATTTATCTGGTACCAGACATAGAATGACAACGTGATTATTTGGTTCAATAGTCTCAAAAGTTATTATATCTTCATCCGTTAGTCCTTTGGAAGGGCCTCCTGCCGACTTGGAAGGGCCTGCAGCCGACTTGGAAGGGCCTACAGCCGACTTGGAAGGGCCTGCAGCCGACTTGGAAGGGCCTGCAGCCGAAATGCTACTAAGTTTTCTCTTATTACTAGTTGGTACTTCTTGTTGACTTGTCAATTTTACTATATCATCATCATTTAGATTAACTAGACCCCTCCAGTTACCATATTGTATTTGGGGAAAAGACCAGATTTCAGGCATGATATTCGGGGTTTCCACATTCTCAAAAAACTCCTGTAGAATTTTTTGTGACTCATCATAAACTTCTTTAAGCTTATTAGGAATCATTTTGCTTTGCCATGTAAAGTTAAATCCAAGTGGTATAGATTTATACCATTCATTCTCAATCTCATATTCTATATTATCTGTATCAGATCCATCTGTATCAGATCCATCTGTATCAGATCCATTTGCATTAGGTACACCTTCGATAAACTTTGTTATCTTCTCATCTGTATCTATAAAATCCTGCTTGAAACTATGAAGTTCTTCATCTGTATATTTGAATTTGTTGGAATCATTAGACTCTTGCTTGAAAGCATTATCTAACCAATTTGTATCGTAAGTACAACCACTTACTGATACATCTATAAACTCTATCTTAATAATATTTGAATCTGTTACTTCTGTATAATTATCCATACCTAGTGGAATAGGTTCGCCATCAAAAAGAACACGTTTCTCTCTATTATTAGCATATTGGTCCTTCATATCTGAATTTTTTGTATGACCCATTCGTCGACGTGTCCACCTAGGATCTATTTGACCTTTGAAATCGTCTTCAGCTGCACCATAACGGAAACTATAACATGTTAATTGATCAAATAGAGTATCTTTATTCAATCTATATCTTAGTGAAGTTATATTAAGGCCATCTTTAAAAACCTTTTTTTTCAAATTTACACCTATAGAAAGCATAATCTTGATGCATATAATATATATCATAGGAAGATCTATGCTATTATATTCAGCAGGCATCATAGCTTTTACTCTACCCAGAATAACCTTTTTATCTTTACCTTTGAAAAGACCTTCATAAAACCGAGGAATTTTATTTTCTTTCACAAGGTATCTCAAAGTGTCTGGTTTTAAAAATACCAAAGTTAACCAATATACCTTCTTATGTAGAGGGAAATACAAATTCTCATGCTCCAAATGATTTTGGACATCACCTGGTCGTGTCCCTTCATGTAAAAGGAAAGCATACATTATAATAAGATTTGCCAAGTTTTCCAGATTAGCAGCTTGTTTCAACTCTTTCATCTCCCATCTTTTCACTTTTTCCATTAGATTTGCCAAATGAAACATCATACATATATATCCACCTATGGCGGAAACTGGTGAGCCCATTTTATCTTTGTTTATAGAATCACCAGTTTTTGCTCCTTTCTCCTTGAGCTTTTTAACTAAAATTTCTTGTGTACCTGTTGTCATTGGATTACCTGTCATGATATAGTTTTCTGTCATGTGCTCGTACACCTGCCCATCTCCAATTCCATGTTCTCTACCAATCGCTCGGAAGAAACCTCTAATATCAGAACAAATACCATTTAAGTAAGTTTTTTTTGAAACATTTCTATCGCTCTCAAAAAGTTCATTTACAAGAAAATCTTGTACTTCACTTTCCGTGCAGAAAAACAAATCTAGACCATAATTCTCCATTAATTTACCCCACTTTACCTTTTCCTTGTCCTTATATAAATTTTCTATTACTGGCCAGGCATTTGTATCATTCAACTCAGTAGGTGCTGTTACTTCAATACCTTGTTTAAAATCATCCCATGTCTTCTTGAAAGCTATAGCTTTATTCAAAATAAGTCTTTTATTTTCTCCATCGCGTGTATATTTAGGACCGTCGTAATACCCTTGTTTATTAGGAGACATTTTCAAAGCAGTAGTGAAACATGGAGGAAGAGCATTGGAATTAGCATTGGAAAAAAGATAATATATATGAAATACCAAATTTTAAAAAAAAATCGTAGGTTGTAAAAAAATTTATACCATTGTAAAATTTTAACACCGAGGAATTCATCATACATAAGAAAAGACCGAAGATCTCATTCGTAAGACAAACTTAACCTGAATTCGGCAATGAACATACGGAACCTAGCTGATAAGTGTTTAGCCGTACTTTCACTTCTCTCTTATAAGATAAAGTTAGCCAATCAGTTGATTGATGCCAGTTGGCGTTTTAAATGTTCAAAAGTAAGAAGTAAAAAAATATAAGATGTAAGATACAGTTTTTGCTCTTTTATTTTATATTTTTCTTAGTTTACTCGTTGACAAAAACATACATCCTGTTATGTTTGTATGATTTTTAATCTTTTTTCTTGACAATCTTCTTGGGAATTTTCTTCGAACTAGAACTAGTATTAGTATCTTCTTTTTTATAATTAATACAATTTCTAATTTCATCATCAGTGTAATCATCTTTCAAAATACCATTCAAAAGCCGAATAGGTATTTTAATATTTCTATTATCATACTTTCCGTAAAATCCATAAGGACCATATACAAACATAAATGGTTTTTTATCAATAATACGTAATTCCTTAGGTAGACTCAATATAAATTCTACATCTTCCTTGGATATATCACTTAGCTCTTTTCTATAATGTTTCATAAACGGTTTTAAATTTATAAATGTTTTCTTAGAATCAACTTGGTGCTCAATAACAGGACCATACTTTGCTATCCTTAGAATATATTCTTTATTATTTATTGTATGACTTATGCTCTCTGTCTTTAGTAATGTTTTTTTCTCTTTAAATGTATCAAACTTAGATAAGTCAGTTTTGAATACATTCCAGAATATATTTAAAACATCAATTTTTTTCTTATCACCTTCTGCTATTTTATCGAGGTCAGACTCCATTATAGCAGTGAATCGTTTGTCAACAATATAATCAAAATGCTCTGATAAAAATTTATCAATTTCTTCACCAATTTCAGTAGGAACAAGTCTTGTTCTTTCTTGTCCTATTTTAACTGTACCATTTTCTTTTTTTATCTTTCCACTTTCGTAAATGTAACTGGTAGTCGACTTATCCACACCACCCACATCACTCTTTATAATATATTTTTTCTCAAGTAGTTTGCTCATAATTCCAGCATATGTTGATGGTCTACCAATTCCTTCAGATTCTAATACTTTTATAATAGAACTTTCATTATATCTAGAAGGTGGAGATTGCCATGTATTCTTAGCTGTAATTTTTTTACATTTAATATCGTAATTTCCATCTACAATACCATCTATATATTTCTTAAAGTCATATTTTTCACTTTTGATTCCATAAACAGCCAAGAACCCATTAAACTTTACTTTGGAAAAAGTACTTTGAAAAAACATATCTTCAACAAAACTACTATCAACGATTTTAATTTCTAACTCATCGTTAACACAGGGAGTCATAAAATATGCAACAGTTCTTTTCCATATCATATCATATAGTTTTTTATGATCTACACTCAAATCTAATGAGTCAGATAAAGTATGAACATTAGTAGGGCGTATGGCTTCATGTGCCTCTTGTGCATTTTTTGTTGCCTTTTTCTTAGCTGAACCTCCACTATAATATTCAATACCATACTGATTAATTATAAAAGATTCTACAGTTACCTTAAAGTCATCTGAAATATTATATGAATCCGTTCTCATATAAGTAATATATCCCTTCTCATAAAGTTCCTGAGCCAATTGCATAGTTCGTTTCAAAGGAAACCCGAATTTTACATGACCTTCCTGCTGAAGCGTAGATGTTATAAATGGGAGATCGGCATTTTTTTTGACCTTCTTTGATTTAACATCAATTATTTTAAAATCATTTTTAAGTTTTTTTAATATATTATGAGCTGTATTTTGATCTTCTTCTTTATAAACTATATCATTTTTATATAGCCTAACATCAGTCATATCATGTTTATCATTATTCTTAATTTTTAAATGAAAATCTCCAATAAAATACCAGTAAGACCCAGAATTAAAATTTTTAATTTCATTTTCACGATTTATTATGATATGCATTACTGCAGATTGAACCCTACCAGCAGAAAGACCTGACATATTTTCAGTTTTATACTTTTTCCATAATACTGGACTTAACTTGAACCCAACAAGTCTATCCAAAAATCTTCGTGTTTCTTGTGAATCTACTAAATTTTTATCTATAGTTCGTGGATTCATAATAGCATTTTCTAAAGCCTTAGATGTAATCTCTGTAAAAGTAATTCGTTTATATGTTTTTAGTTTTAATACTTCTTTCAAGTGCATGGCAATACCTTCTCCTTCTCTATCATAATCACTAGCTATCCATACCAAATCACATTCCTTAGCTTTATTTTTAAGTTCTGTAACAACTTTATGTTTTTCTTCAGTTACTTGGTAGTTTGGTATAAACCCCTTCTCTATATCTATACCAAGTTCTTTTTTTTTCAAATCTCTTATATGTCCCATAGATGAAACAACAATGAATTTACCAAAAGACTTGAGATTATTATTACTATTTAAATATTTAGCTATAGTTTTAGCTTTTGCTGGACTCTCTACGATTACTAAGTTCTTCATTTTGTATTACTCTTAATTGTCAAGAATATTTTAATCTGATGTATCAAATTTTTTCAAAAACCATTCTTGAATAAAACCCTTTAAGTAAAGATTTATAATAAAGATTTATATTTAACATATATAAAGTTTTGATTTATTTATTAAATAATAATGTCTCTTTTAAAAATTATCAAATCAGAAGTAGCAGATATGAATATAGATTCTCAACTTGATTTTATGAGTTGGAATCCTGTATATAAAGATTTTATGACTAAGAAACCAGGTGAGGAACATTACAAACTACTTGCATACTTGTCTAAGCTTTTATCACAAGTAAATAATAGTCCTATTGTTGCCGATATTGGTACACTTTATGGTGCTAGTTCACTTGCATTATCCACTCACCCATCCATCCAAGTAACAACATATGATATTCTTAACTTGATACCACAAAACGGCAAAACCATAGCTAATTTACCTAATATCAAGCGTAAAATTATGAGTGGACAATTAGATATTGTTAATATTGCAAAATCAGATATGATTCTTCTTGATATAGATCCTCATGAAGGTTTGGAAGAAAAAAAGTTCATTAATCTACTGCTGAAACATGGATTCAAAGGAATTCTTATTGTTGATGATATTTTTCTCAATGATGCTATGAAAGATTTTTGGAATACTATCCCAGAAAACCTTACTAAATATGATGTAACTGATATTGGACACTGGACAGGTACTGGTATAATTGTTTTTGATCCTAATACTTACGATATTAAAATTGTCTAATAGTTCTTAAATCTCATTCTTAAATCTCATTTTTTGGCATTTGATATTCTATATATGAAATGGCATCCAAGCCTGCTATGCATCCTGAACCTGCTGCCGTAATTGCTTGACGGTACTTTTTATCTTGAACATCTCCTGCAGCGAATACACCTGGTACACTTGTAATACTACTACCTGGTTTTGTTACAATATATCCCATTTCATCACATTCTAATTGACCCTTTAGAAATTCTGAGGCTGGTTCATGACCAATTCCATAAAATAATCCTGATACTTCAAGATTACTAGTTTCTTCTGTTTTATTATTCCATAAAACCAATCCAGAAAGTAATTTACCACCATATGCCTCTTTAATTTCTGTATTCCAATGTACTTGTATTTTATCATTGTTCATCACTTTATTTTGCATCACTTGACTAGCCCTAAATTTATCTCTACGATGAATAATATGAACTTTACTAGCATACTTTGTAAGATATAATGCTTCCTCCATAGCACTATCACCTCCTCCTACTACTGCAATATCCTTATGACGAAATATAGATGCAGCACCATCGCATACAGCACAGGCCGAAATACCTTTATTCCAAAACTCTGAACTCCCAGGAAATTCCATTTTTCTTGCTACTGCACCTGTAGCTATAATTACACAATGAGCAGATAACTCATTATCACCATAATAAATTTTAAAAGGCCTTTGAGAAAAATCAACTCTATCAACAGTTTCAGATATAATTTTTGTACCACATTTTTCACTCTGCATTCTGAATCGTTCACATAAATCACCTCCCATTATACCATCCGGAAATCCTGGAAAATTTTCTACATCCGTTGTAGTTGTCAGTTGACCTCCAGGTGCTATATCATTTGCCATCCATCCTTCAAATAGCCAAGTATTGAGATTTGCACGAGAAGTATAAATCGCAGATGTATGGGCAGCAGGACCAGATCCTATAATACAAATATCAACACATTCTTCTATACTCATTTAAATCTATCTTAATCTATATCTTTATATATTTACTTAATTTTAAAAATTATTTAAGTGTTTTTACCATTATATATTTATGTCGACAACTAAAATCTGTAGAAATTGTAAATATTTTAAACCTGACAAAACTACTGGAGCTGACAGTATGTTATATTTTGGAAAATGTATGCACCCTAAAGCTCAAACAGTAAATATCGTTACAGGGGATGTGAGTTATAAATTAGCCAAGTATTATCGAGAAGATAATACGATTATATCACGTAATATAGAACAATGTGGTCCTGAGGGAAAGTATTATGAAGAAGAAAGAAATATGATGATTAAGTTTTATAGAGAGTTTTATATGCCATTACATATATATTACTCAATTTTAGTTCTATTGTGTATATATATATTGTGCCGTTTTTAATATTTAAAACATCGACTAAACAGTGGGTGGTTCTCTAGGTAAGTCCAACACGACGTTTTAAAATGTTCAAATGTGTAAAATGTCTTTGTAATTTTTTCGTATTATATTAAATATTCTTTTATTAATATAAAATGGACCAACAATTAGCTGCATTTGAAGTAAAAAAATATGCTATTAAAAAATACTTAAATCAATTGAATGATGAATGTAAATCATACTATGGACCAATGAATAAATATGTACCTCCTGTTAAGAATCCTTATATTTATTCAGACGTGAAGAGTTACAAAAAAAAGGTTATTGGAACAGATGATAAGCAACTTGAAAAACAGCATGTAAAAAGAAATTGTAAATTTGTTGGTGCTGTTTCCAATGCTAAAGATAAAAATCAACGTTATTATATTAATGCAACTACTGAGAACGAATGCAAAAAAACACATGGATATTGGGATTCTAATGCATTAAATAGAATTAATAAATTTGACCAAGGAGTATGTTGGGTTAGTCCAAAAGATAAAACATGTGGAGAACTTTCAGATAATGGTCTATTAAGGCCTTACAATTCCAAGTTTAAGGATATGTCTAATAAACGTATTGATGCATCTAATCGTTGTAATCAAGAGCCTGGATGTACGTTTAAACAACAAACTTCCTATACATGGGATTGTGTTAAAGGAAGTAATGAAGTAGATACTGGTCCAGTGAAAACACCTCCTAAAGATATGCCAACAAAAGATGGATTAGAAGAATATATTTTCAGATGGTACTCTGGAAATAATGCACCTTTAACAACAGAACTAATGGGAACAGGAAATAGATGTAGTGGTATCATCCTTGAAGAAAATTCTGAACCTCCTGAAAAATATAAAGTACAAGAATATATAGATTATAGAATTTTAAATCCTAATAGTGCAAAGGATTTGGCATTTTTGAAAAGTATTATAGATCCCAAGATGCTTCAATTTTATATAAGGGAATGGGATGAACTAAATAAAATAGGTGCTTATGAATTCAATAATAAATATAAAGGTGCTTCTATGATTGAAAATTTTTATAATAAAATGGATAATCAACAGTTTATGGGCGATGAAGAGTTGGAAGATATTAATATGAAACCTAAGAAGGGTCTATTCCCCAGTGTTCCACAATCCGTTGTCAATATGATTATGAAAAAAGTTGCTAAAGGTGAAAGTGATAAACGTGGTATGTTGGCATGGCATTCCACAGGGAGTGGTAAAACATGTACTGCTACAGGTGTTATAGATTCTTTTTGGGATACAGATCGACCTATTATATTTGCAAGTTCTATTGATGCCATAGCTAGTAACCCTGACTACAAATTTCACGAATGTGCTATGAATCTTTACCCAAGATTCCAACAAGGAGAATTCAAAGGTAAAACAAAATCGGAATCAATGGCACTCATTGCTGCAGCTTTTAAAAGAAGAAATATTCGTTTCTTATCCTTTGCCAAACTTAGTAATAGAGTTGTAAATGCACAAAATTTCAAAAAGACACATAAGAAACCTAAAGAAGGAGGTGCAGCAGCAACCAAAAAAAATACCAAAACCACAAAAAATACCAAAACCACAAAAAATACCAAAACCACAAAAAATACCAAAACCACAAAAAATACCAAAACCACAAAAATGCTTAAACAAGTAACTAAAAAGCCAATGAAAGAAACTTCATACTCTAATAAAAAAGAAAAATCATATGATGAAATACTTTCCAGTGAAAATTATGTTGACCTCGATAATGCTGTATTGATTATTGATGAAGTACATAATCTATTTAGACCTCTTGCTAACCAAAAGAAAGAACATGAACGCCTAGAAAAAGAAATCCTTGATCCTAGTAAACATCCTAATATGAAGGTTGTAATATTAACTGCAACTCCAGGTGATAATATTCCCGATGTATTAAAACTACTTAATATTATTAGAAATCCAACAGATCCTGAAATTAAATTACCTAATATTGATAACAAAGATGATATAGAATCTTTTAAAAACCAGATAAGAGGTATGATAAGCTATTTTGATATGAGTAATGATAATACAAAATTCCCTATTGTAACAGATAAACAAGAGTTTATAAAAGCACCTATGTCTGATATTCAGTTCAATAAGTATATAGAGGCTTATAAAACCACACAAGCTGATCAAAAGAATTATAATATTTTGGCTAAAAATAATAAGTTGGCAAAATATTGGGAAGGAGCTCGTAAATACTCTAATATGTTGTTTAATTTCGATAAAGATATGCAATTATCTGACTTTTCATCCAAGATACCTTACCTTATTCAAAATGTTGAAAAATATCCAAATGAAAAACAATATATATATAGTTCTTTCTATACTAAAATGGGGTATGGAGGTCATGGGATTGTCGGTATTGCTAAGGAATTAGAAAAGAAAGGTTATAAGAAACTCACTGTCCAAGAAGCTAAAAAACTAAATGCAGCTAACAAACTTCCACCCAAAGGAAAAAGATATATTCTTGCTATAACTACAGAAATAGGTGAAGAGGGCGGTAGTGCAGGTAAGAACCTTCATGAACTTATTAAGATTTATAATCATGCTGAAAATAAAAATGGTGAATTAATTCATCTGATGTTAGCATCACAAGGCTTCAATGAAGGTATTGACTTGAAAGCTGTTAGACATATTCACTTTTTTGAACCACTTGTAACAATGGCTAGTGATAAACAAACATTAGGAAGAGCAGCACGTTATTGTTCTCATGCAGATTTGGATAGGGATAAAGGTGAATGGCGTGTTACAATACATAGGTATATGAGTGATAAACCATCTATTAACATTACTTTGGAGAAAGAAAAACAAAAAGCCCAAGAAATAGCTAAAGTACAACAAGATATACAACTACTTGAATCTAAGATGGCTGAAAATGATACATCTTCCTTGAAACTAGAATTGCAAAATAGAATTAAAGATGTGAAAGCTATCATTAAGAAAAAACAAAAAATAAAAGAAAGTGTTAAATATGAACAGGCTAAACTAAATGAAATGGAAAAAGAAGTTAAAAAATTAACAGCAAAGAAAGGTGATATTAAACGTATTCAAGATGATATTAAAGAAAAACAAAAAGAACTTAAAGCACTTACTGCACCACCATCTCGCAAAAAAACCATTGTGGATCCATCTTCTATTGAAATAATTGATGAACGTATTTTCAAGGAAAGTCGCGAGAGAATGAAAGAGCTATTAACTATATATACATGTATGAAAGAGTCTGCTGTAGATTGTAAAATCCTTTCTAAATTCCATTCAAGTACAGGACATCAAGTTAAATGCAATTGGTAAATTATTTACTTTCACTTAGGTATATATATACTTAGGCGTATATCAATATATATTAAAAATGTGTTTTTGTTTCAAGAGATCAAAAAAAAATAAAATTATATCTATGCAACAAGAAGAAACATATCAAAATGTCTTAAATTATAGTAGAACGTTATTGATACATCCATCTACTAATAAAGAATGTTGGATCTGTCTAGAAGAAGAAGGATATATGCATAGAGTATGTAAATGTAATATGTATGTTCATATAGACTGTCTTGATAGATGGAGGAACATGAAACAAGATTTGTATAAATGTAATATTTGTAATTTCACTTATGAATATAAAAAAAATAAATGTAAAATTCCTATTTATTTAGATGATAAATATTTAGGATATATTAAAATAAATAAATCATCGAATGATATATATAATGATTATATGAATGAACTATCTAAACTTATGTTGAAATATATAGATATAACAATTAAATTATCAGAGTATGATATCCTACTACAAAATATATTTTATGTATGTGATGAAGGTAATACTATATTCACAGGAATAAAAAGTTTTAATGAAGCCATTTTTCAAAATTTACAATATATAAAGTTCAAATCTCAGGAGAAAATGAATACCATATCTATGATAAAAAACACAAACCCACAATAACTTCTATATACCTATTCTTACAATTAAGCTAAGAAATTTTTCTTATTAGCTTCATTTCTAGCTAATTTATCAACTATGTCATTATTTTTATTACCAGAGTGTCCTTTTACCCATGACCATTTTATATATTCTTTCAGTTTTTTATTAAAAAAATCCAATTCTATCCATAAATCTTGATTTAATACATCTTTATTTGTAGATGTTTTCCAGTTGTTTTTTTCCCATTTTTTTATCCATAATGTAATTCCATCATGGACATATTTACTATCTACAAATATTTCGTAGTGTTTTAGCATGTTTGTATCTATATATTTTAATGCCTCTAATACAGCAGTCATTTCCATTCTATTATTAGTTGTGTTTGCTACATGTGCAGAAGACTGTTTTATTATATTATCATCTTCTAGTATAATATATGCCCATCCACCAGGTCCTGGATTATACTTGCATGCACCATCTGTATATATTTGATTTATCATGATATATACTATGTACTAATTTATTTTTCGATTATACCTTTAAATTGAAAAAAATTGAATTAATTTTTTTAGTATATTGAAATATATATGCAGTTATTCGAATATATATAACATGGTACAACTAATTTCTTCTCTTTTACCTCACCAGGAGTATGGTCTTAATTGGTGTCTAAAGAGAGAAGAAAATGGTTGTATCCTTGCAGATGATATGGGATTGGGTAAAACCGTAACTTCATGTGCATTGATGGTATCTAATCATGTCAAGACCATTATCATTGTACCTGTAGCTTTACTTGAACAATGGGATGCAGAGATATCAAAACACACAGATGGACTGTCAACATTTATTTATCATGGTGATAATAGAAATAAAATGGCTCAAGAGTCCCAAGAATCCCAAGAGTCCCAAGAATCCCTTGACTTCCAAGACTATGATATAGTGATCACAACTATTCATACCATAATCAGTGATTTCAAAAAAGGAATAATAGAAATTTACAAAAATTTTGATCGTATCATCATTGATGAAGCACATAAACTAAAAAATTATAAATCTGTCTCTCATATGATCATCAGTACTGTTTTTCGTCGGACACAGTATAAACTACTTCTTACAGGCACACCTATATGCAATAATATTGGTGACCTTATATCACTTATTATTCTGTTGAATATGTCCCCATATAATAATCTGGATTATTGGAGATATATGCCTATCGAAGAGAAGATTTGCCTGATAGAAGAAAATAAAAACGAGTTTGTGCTTCATAGAACAAAGGCTGATATTTTGAAAAGCACATTACCTGATATCAAAATTAATACTGTCAAGCTATCTCTTACAAACAATTTACAATCAAAAACATACAATAATTTAAAAAAGAAACAACATTCCTTTAAGCTACTCAAGATTCTCCGTATGAGACAATGTCTTAATGAAATAAAGCTCATTAACGATAATGATTGTACTGATACAAATGAGATATCAAATGAAATAAGAGATGTTTTGTGTGAAAAAATCATTAAAGTTCAGTCCATCATTCAACAAGTGTCGAATAATGAAAAAATTGTGATATTTTCGCAATGGAAAACTATGTTGGACATATTGTCTGAATTTATTGATATACCATATGTTATATATCATGGTGGTATGAACATGAAGGAAAAAAATGAAACTTTGGAAAAATTTAAAACATGTCCAGATACTCGTATTCTCCTTATCACATTAAAATGTGGTGGATGTGGTCTGAATTTAAATGTGGCAAACCATGCTATTATAGTAGAACCTTACTATAATCATTCTGAGGAAAGGCAAGCTATTGATAGGATTTATCGTATTGGACAGACTAAGAAAGTATTTATCAACAAACTTTGTATATCTAATTCAGTTGAGAATTGGATGCGTCAGCTCCAAAGTTCCAAATTATGTCTATCTGGTATGATACTTCAAAACAAAGGCACAAGTGATGATATTGAAAAAAATTTAATGAGAACTAAAAAAATGTTTGAATTCTTTGTAGATGAATGTGGGGATGAAAATGATGAAGATCTGGATATTTAGTCCACCCAAAGCAACTCAAGAATCCCAAAGCAACTCAAGAATCCCAAAGCAACTCAAGAAACCCAAAGCAACTCAAGAAACCCAAGCAACCCAAAACCCAATCAAAACAAAAAAATAAAAAAAATAAAAAAAAATTTTATTAATTTATTCCTCCTTGCCTAGTAACATGGTTTTATTATTCAAAAATAATAAAAGAAGTTGTTTTTTTATAGGCTTTCTAGTCTTTTTATCCTCATATATTTTCTCTAGCCAACTTAAAACATCATCATATTCATCTTCATTCATTTCTGTATCAATTATATCATTTTTATTCTTTCGTGAATGATAATTCAGTACACGATATCCTTTATTGATTAGTTCATTCAATGTATCATCAGTGTCTGTAATAATCCATTTTCCATCTACAAAGGTCTCCATAAGTTCTTGTTTTATACTCTTAATTTTAACATTATGATTCTCAGGATGTTCTTTATCAAAGTGTATATTTTCAATAAGTGGCACAATATTATTCATCATTAAACAAGAGTTTAAGAAGTCTTTTGGTAAATGATCTATGTTTTCATGACCAAATGATTTGACATTAATTACTATATTATTTTGAATATTTGTTGTATTGATAGTAGTTCCTTTGATAGTATCTTTTATATTTTTAAGTTCTTCTTCCATGTTGTTTATTCGTTCTGATTGACATTGTTTTTCATGTTTATAAAAAGTAGATTTTGTTGAAAACAGTTTAGAACAAATATGACATGTAATAGCATAATCGTTTTCTAAATATTTTGTAAGTTCTTGTATTAATATTTGACGACAAATATTATTATTACTTGTTTTACATGGTATTTTCTTTTTTAAATGTCTTAGTAAATGTCCTTTTTGATCAGAAGAATACCCACATCGTTTACACTCATACATCTTAAAACTAATATAATAATAGTTTTTAAATGATTTAGAAAAATTGGAAAATTGGAAAATGTTGAAATTTCCATTTCTTTTTACATTTATACACCATTATTGATGTATAATGATATTTAATAGTGATAATATTTGTAAAATTGGAAAATGTAAAATTTTCCGTTTTTTTTGTGATTTATAAGATCATTATCAATCTTAAAGTTTTCCAAAAAAAACGATATTAAGAAAAATGGAATTTTGGAAAAATTGGAAAAAGTGGAAAACCATTTTGATATTACCATTAATAGTGTTGATATTTTTGGTAATAAATGTTGACATTTTTTTCATTTTCCATTTTTTCCAATTTTTTTTTATAATCAATATGACCATACTCAATGTTAAAAAATATACAAAAAATTGGAAGATTTTACAGTCTTAACAAAAAAAATAAGGTTTATAAAAATATTATTACCATTTATGGTTTAATAAAAAATGAATTTTTAATTTCCAGTCTATTGGAAAAATGGAATTTCTAGTAAAGGGGGGGGGGAAAAAAAAGAAAAATATATTTATAGGAAAATAAAATGAAATGAATCTTAAAAAGTTTTAAACCAAAGATTTTTTTTACACTGACTTATTCTTTGAACTTTTTGTGAACACTTCCCTCTTGTAGCCAAGAGCTGATCATTTCAAAACTCTATAAAACGCTAGACAGTGATACATCCTTTGTCGTATAGTTAGTTGATTTTACAGTGGGTAATTCTACAGTCGAAGGAACCCATGCATTGGTGTAAAAACCAAAGAAAAATTCTTGAGCAATTGTGAAAGTTTCTATGACTTTATTTATTATTCTATTCTTGGTAGTTTATTAGAGTGGTTTCAATTTTCCCTTGGGACACTTGTTTTGACACTTTATCCCAAGGTTTAACACTTTCCCACTCTAAGTTCGAGATTTCAGAGGGTGTCTTCCTCGTTCATCCGTTCCCTGAAGTTTCGATTTCAGGATAAATTATTTTTAGGTATCTTTGCAAGATGT
>JACCDL010033874.1_pt1 | contig 23176 bp, 17 predicted proteins | sample 7441931 | NCBI WGS metagenome assembly JACCDL01 (sample SAMN15323437, study PRJNA562643) | freshwater metagenome | isolation source: river surface water | place: USA:Blue River Watershed | collected 2017-08-16 | reverse complement strand
GCGCCTGCGCGGATTTGTTCATTCAGGTAGAGCGCCACCGCATCGGCATTGATGTCCAGGATGCGTTGCATGAGGTCGGGGCGAGCATACATCAGCGACTTGACGGCGCGGTAGTCCTCCGAGCCGCCGCCCTCGACCATGTAGCACGCCAGGGTCCAGGGGCTGCCCGAAAAACCAATCAGGGGGACGCGCCCCTTGAGTGCACGGCGGATCGAGGTCACCGCATCAAACACATATTTGAGGCGGTTCATGTCAGGCACGGCCAGGCCTTGGACATCCTGCTCGGTGCGGATGTTGCGTTCAAAGCGGGGTCCCTCGCCCTGGGCAAAGCTCAGGCCCAGACCCATGGCATCGGGCACGGTCAGGATGTCGCTGAACAAGATGGCTGCGTCCAGCGCGTAACGCTCCAGCGGCTGCAAGGTCACCTCGGTGGCAAAGCCCACATTGGTGGCCAAGCCCATGAAGCTGCCGGCTTTGGCCCGTGTGGCGCAGTATTCGGGCAGATAGCGTCCGGCTTGGCGCATGAGCCAAATCGGAGTGTGGTCTGTGGCCTGGCGCAGGCAGGCTTTGAGGAAGGTGTCGTTCAGCAGGGGAGCATTCATGGCGGGCAATGGGCAAACTGGAAATCGGTACTACAAAACCCCCATCACCTGAACAGGACAAGTGCGGTGGCATGAACAGCGAAGATGCCAATATAACCCCAGTCCACAAGGAGCCTTTCATGTCCTCAACCGATGTGCTGGTTCGCCAGCAAGGCCGCATCACCATCGTGAGCCTCAACCGTGCCCAGGCTCGCAATGCCGTGGACCGTGCCACTGCCCAGGCCCTGGCCGATGCCTTTCGCCGTTTTGATGCCGATCCCGACGCCGATGTGGCCGTGCTGCATGGCGAGCACGGCAGTTTTTGCGCCGGTGCCGACCTCAAGGCCTTGAACGATGCCGAGCGTCGCAACCGCATCGAGCCCACTGGCGATGGTCCCATGGGGCCGTCGCGCATGCTGCTGGGCAAGCCGGTCATTGCGGCGATTGCCGGCCATGCGGTGGCGGGCGGGTTGGAGCTGGCCTTGTGGTGTGATTTGCGGGTGGTGGAGGACTCGGCGGTGATGGGTGTGTTTTGCCGCCGCTTTGGCGTGCCCCTCATCGATGGCGGCACTGTGCGCCTGCCCCGGCTCATTGGTTTGTCGCGTGCCCTGGATCTCATCCTCACGGGCCGCGCCGTCGCTGCACCTGAAGCCCTGGCCATGGGACTGGCCAACCGGGTCGTGCCGCATGGTCAAGCGCTTGCAGCAGCAGTGGCATTGGCCGAGGAACTGTCGCGACACCCCCAGACTTGCATGCGCAACGACCGGCGATCGGCTCACGAGCAATTTGGCCTCACCTTGGACGAGGCCTTGGCCCAGGAGTTTGAATGCGGCCTCCATACCCTGGCCTCGGGCGAAGCTGAACGCGGCGCCAAGGCCTTTGAGCAGGGGGCAGGACGTGGCGGTCAACGCCTGGGTCCCGCATGAGGACCTCACCGCGACACTGGCCTTGCACGAATTGACACCCTGGGGGTGCGTACCTATATTCCAGACAAGGAAATGCTTGGAATATGGAAAAGACGAATGACTTATCGCAGCGTGTTTCGGCCGGGTCTTTTTGCCCAGCAAGTGGTGCTCGTCACCGGGGGCGGCTCTGGCATTGGGCGCTGCACCGCCCATGAACTCGTGAGCCTGGGCGCGCGCGTGGCACTGGTAGGCCGCAAGCGCGACAAGCTCCAAGCCGTGGCTGCCGAGTTGGCTCAGCAAGGGGGCGAGGCCAGCATCCACGTGTGCGACATCCGCGAAGAAGACACCGTGCGGGAGACCGTGGCCGATGTGCTGCGCATCCATGGCCGCATCGATGGGCTGGTGAACAACGCTGGGGGTCAATTCCCATCGCCTCTGTCAGACATCAGCGCCAAAGGCTGGGATGCCGTGGTGCGCAACAACCTCACCGGTGGTTTTTTGATGGCGCGCGAATGCCGCAATCAATGGATGGCGCAGCACGGTGGAGCCATCGTCAATGTGATTGCCGACATCTGGATGGGCATGCCAGGCATGGGGCACTCGGGTGCGGCGCGCGCTGGCATGCTCAACTTCACCGAAACCGCCGCCCTGGAGTGGGGACCCGTTCGCGTCAATGCCGTCGCTCCGGGCTGGATCGCTTCCAGTGGCATGGACCAATACCCCCCCGAGATGACTGCGCAAATCCGTGGCATGCGCCAGCTCGTGCCCGTGCAGCGCATGGGCACCGAAAGCGAAGTCTCGGCAGCCATCGTGTTTTTGCTCAGTGAGGCTGCGGCCTTCATCTCGGGGGCTTGCTTGCGCGTGGACGGCGCAGCACCCAATGCCAAGCGCATCTGGCCGCAAGTCGGCACGGGGGGCAGCACACCCGAGTTCAATGGCTTTCACTTGGCCAGCCGTCCCAAGGTCCTGGATGAGCGCGCATGAGCACACACCGCGAACACCACGCCCAAACCCTGGCACGCTGGCGCGAGATCGAGGCGCGCACCCGCGAGCGCAGCGCGCAGGCCCTGCCGCGCATGACGCGGCGCGGACAGTTGCTCCCCCGCGAGCGCGTGCAACGCCTGCTCGATCCTGGTTCGCCCTTTCTTGAACTCTCCACCCTGGCGGGCTGGCTGCAAGACACGCCAGACCCGGACAAGTCCGTGGCGGGTGGGGGTCTGATCACCGGCATAGGCCGTGTATCGGGCACTTGGGTCATGCTGGTGGCTGACGATGCGGGCATCGATGCCGGCGCCTTGCAGCCCATGGGTCTGGAAAAATTCCAGCGTGCCCAGCGCATTGCCCTGGAAAACCACTTGCCCTTTGTGCACCTGGTGGAGTCTGCCGGGGCCAACCTGCTGCAGTACCGGGTGGAACAGTTCATTCATGGCGGTGGGAACTTCCATCTCCTCACCCGCTTGTCAGCGGCGGGCATTCCTGTGTTGGCCGTGGTCCATGGTCCTTCGACGGCGGGTGGGGCCTACATGACGGGCTTATCCGACTACGTGATCATGGTGCGTGGGCGCGGGCGTGCATTTCTGGCCGGGCCGGCCTTGCTGCAAGCGGCCACCGGCGAAGTGGCCGATGACGAAGCCCTGGGTGGCGCTGACATGCACGCCAGTGTGTCGGGTCTGGCCGAGTACGTGGCCGAAGACGATGCCCATGCCCTGGGTCTGGCGCGCGAGTTGATTGCTGCTTTGGGCTGGCAGTCTCCCGACTTCACCCCCTCTGCCGAGCTGGCCCCGCTGGTCCAGGCCGAGGGCTTGCTCGACCTCATGCCGCCCGATTGGCGCACCCCCATCGACATGCGTGAGGTGCTGCGGCATGTGGTCGATGGCTCCCACTGGCTGGAATTCAAGGCCGATCATGGCCCGGCCTCCTTGTGCGTCCATGCATCGATTGGCGCACACCGCGTGGGCGTGATCAGCAACAACGGTCCCATCGATCCGGCTGGCAGCAACAAGATCGCCCACTTTGTGCAAGCCTGCGACCAAAGCGGCTTGCCTCTGGTGTGGCTGCAAAACACCACGGGCTTCATTGTGGGCAAAGAGTCCGAGCAAGCCGGCATGATCAAGCACGGCTCCAAGCAGATCCAGGCGCTCTCCAATGCCCGTGTGCCACAGATCACCGTGCAGTGCGGTGCCTCGTTTGGCGCGGGCAACTACGGCATGTGTGGCCGCGCCTTTGGTCCCCGCTTCCTGTTCGTGTGGCCCAACGCCCAAACGGCGGTGATGGGTCCGCAGCAGGCAGCGGGCACCATGGGCATCGTGATGCAGGAGTCGGCGCGGGCCAAAGGCGAGTCAGTCGACCCAGCCCGCTTGCAAGCCATGCAGCAGCGCGTGGTGGACACCTTTGAGCGGCAGATGAGCGCCTTTTACACCTCGGGTTTGTTGCTCGATGACGGCATCATCGATCCGCGTGACACGCGCCGTGTCCTGACCCTCACCTTGGGCCTGTGCCAACGCGCCCAACACACCCCCCTGAGGCCCATGCAATATGGCGTGGCCAGACCCTGACATCCCCTTGAACTGGAGCCCCCATGCTGATCACCCATGAACACGAAGAGCTCGAGCGCAACCTCAAGCGCTTCATCGACCAAGAGATCAACCCCCACGTGGACGAATGGGAGGCCGCTGAACAGTTCCCCGCTCACGATGTGTTTCGCAAGCTGGGCGATCTGGGATTCCTCGGTTTGACCAAGCCCACCGAGTATGGTGGCCTGGGTCTGGACTATTCCTATTCGGTGATGATGGCGCAGACCCTGGGGCACATCAGCTGCGGTGCCATCCCCATGGCGATTGGCGTGCAAACCGACATGGCCACCCCCGCCCTGGCGCGGTTTGGCTCCAAAGCGCTGTGCGAGCAATTCCTGGTGCCAGCCATTCGGGGCGAGCAAGTGGGCTGCATCGGGGTGTCCGAGCCTGGTGCGGGCTCTGATGTGGCCTCCATTCGCACCACCGCACGCAAAGATGGCGACGACTATGTGATCGATGGCGGCAAGATGTGGATCACCAACAGCTTGCAAGCCGACTGGATGTGTCTGCTGGCCAACACCAGCGAGGGTGCTGCCCACAAGAACAAAAGCCTGATCATGGTGCCCATGAACACGCCAGGCATCACGCGCGCGCGCAAGATCCGCAAGATCGGCATGATGGCCAGTGACACCGGCGTGATCCATTTCGACAGCGTGCGCGTGCCTCAGCGCTATCGCATTGGCGAGGAGGGCATGGGCTTCATCTATCAGATGCAGCAGTTCCAGGAAGAGCGCCTGTGGTGCGCGGCCAATGCCATCCAGGGGCTGATCAACTGCATCGACCAGACGATTGACTACACCCGCGAGCGCGAGGCTTTTGGCCGCGCCATCCTCGACAACCAAACAGTGCACTTCAAGCTGGCTGAGCTCAAGACCGAAGTCGAGTCCCTGCGCGCGCTCACCTACATGGCCACCGAGCACTACATCGCCGGGCGCGATGTGACCGAGTGGGCATCCATGGCCAAACTCAAGGCCGGTCGCCTCTTGCGCACCGTGCCCGATGCCTGTTTGCAGTTTTGGGGGGGCATGGGCTTCACCTGGGAGAACCCCATTTCGCGGATGTACCGCGACGGACGTCTGGCCTCGATTGGCGGCGGCGCCGACGAGGTGATGCTGGGCATCATCTGCAAATTCATGCACACCTTGCCCAGGACCTGACGCGCGTGGGCTCAGGTCGCTTCCAACCCTTTGACAGCGTGCTCATCGCCAATCGTGGCGAGATCGTGGCCCGTGTGGCGCGCACAGCACGGCAACTGGGGCTGCGTTGTGTGGGTGTGCATTCGGATGCCGATCGCGGTGCGCCCCACCTGCAGGCCTGCGACCAGGTGGTCAGCCTGGGCGGTGAGCGCCCTGCCGACTCGTACCTCGACATCGCCAAACTCCTTCATGCGGCTGGCCAAAGCGGCGCCCAGGCGGTGCATCCCGGTTATGGGTTTTTGTCTGAGAACGCTGAATTTGCCCAAGCCGTGATCGATGCGGGCCTGGTCTGGATAGGACCTGCGCCCTCGGCCATGCGAGCCATGGGGGACAAGGCCAATGCCCGCGAACGCATGCAGCGTGCGGGCGTACCCGTCCTGCCCGGCACATCGGCCAGCCTGGACTTGAAGGCCTTGCAAAGTCAGGCCAAGGGTCTGGGTTGGCCCATCATGGTCAAGGCGGCAGCGGGCGGTGGCGGGCGCGGCATGCGCTTGGTCACTGAGCCAGACGAATTGCCTGCGGCATTGGCATCAGCCCAGGCCGAGGCACAGGCGGCGTTTGGCGACGGCCGCCTGCTGCTTGAGCGCGCCCTCATTGAGCCGCGCCATGTTGAGGTGCAAATCCTGGCCGATGCCCATGGGCATGTGTTGCACCTGGGCGAGCGCGATTGTTCGGTGCAACGTCGGCATCAAAAGCTCATCGAGGAGGCTCCCTCACCCCGAGTCGATGCGGCCTTGCGTCGCCGCATGGGTGCGGCTGCGATTCGCGTGGCGCAGTCGGCCGGCGAGGCCGGCTACTGTGGGGCCGGGACGGTGGAGTTTTTGCTCGATGCCCAGGGTGAGTTCTGGTTCATGGAGATGAACACGCGCTTGCAGGTCGAGCACCCGGTGACCGAATGCCTCACGGGGCTGGATCTGGTGGCGTGGCAGTTTCGTGTGGCGCGTGGCGAGGCCTTGAGCCTGGATCAGGATGAATTGCTCGCACGCTTTGAATCGTCTGGCCACGCGCTGGAAGTGCGCCTGTGTGCCGAAGACCCGGCTCAATCGCATTTGCCGCAAGCGGGGCGCTTGCAGCGCTGGCAAGCGCCCGAAGGCGTGCGGGTCGATGCGGCTTTGCACAGCGGGCAAACCATCAGCCCGTTTTACGACTCCATGCTGGGCAAGCTCATCGCCCACGGCACAGACCGGGACGATGCGCGCCAGCGCATGATGCGGGCCTTGTCGCAGACCGTGTGCCTAGGCCTGCCCACCAACCGCGTGTTGTTGGCCCAGGTGCTGGCGCACCCCGTGTTCGAGGCTGGTGCGGCGCACACGGGTTTCCTGGCCGACGAGGCGCAGGCCCTCCAGCCTGTGCCAGATGTGCGCTTGCAGGCGCTGGCTGCCCTGACCCTGGCGGTCGCGCCCCATGGTTGGCAAACGGCGCAGGAGCCCCTGTGGCATGCCTCGCACCGCCTGGAGCGGCAGGTGGTGATCCAGTCGGGTGAGGCGCGCCAAAGCTGGCACCTTGTGGGGCATGCCCAGGACTGGCAGGTGAGCCTGGGCGAGCAAACCTGGCACTTGAGCAATTGGCAGGTGCTCGACGCGCAGGTGGTGTCGGCCTGCATCGATGGTCAGCCTGTGGTGGCGCAGTGGGTGCGCGCGGGCGATGCATTCTGGATGCAATCGGGCCTGTCCCAGTGCGAAGGCGAGGACGTGAGCCTGCAGCCCGCCAGCCGCCATGCCGCCGTGGCCGATGGCACCGTGAGCGCCCCCTTGCACGGGCGTGTGGTGCGCGTCGAGGTGGCCCTGGGGGATCAGGTGCAGGCGGGCGATGTCTTGCTCGTGCTCGAAGCCATGAAGATGGAGCATCGCTTGTGCGCGCCGCGTGCCGGGCAGGTGACCCAATTGACGGTGGGGGTAGGCCAGCAGGTGGCCGCCCGCCACATCGTTGCCCACATCCAGGCCTGAGGTCTGCCACATCCACCGAGGTCGCACCATGTCCGACACCCACAGCGTCTTCAACCAGTCCACCCCGTTTGTGGACGTCAACCTCTACGCGGTCGACCCGGCCTTGCAGCAGGCCACGTGGGTCTTGGCCCAGCCCAGCACCGAGCAACAAGCCCGCTTGTCGGACATGGGTCAACGCTATGGCAGTGCCCAGGCTCAGCAGTGGGCCATCGAGGCCAATGCGAACAAGCCCAGCCTCAAGGCCTTTGACCGCTTTGGCCACCGCATCGACGAGGTGAGCTTTCATCCGGCCTACCACCAGCTCATGCACATGGCCTTGAGCGACGGCCTGCACGCTTCACCCTGGGCGCAGCCGGGCGCGGGCGCGCAGGTGCACCGAGCCGCCGCCTATTACCTCTTTAGCCAATTGGAAAACGGCGTGCAATGCCCCGTGACCATGACCTTTGCCGTGGTCCCGGTGATGGCACGCCATCCCCAGCTGGCCGCCGATTGGTTGCCGCGCCTTTTGGCCAACGACTACGACCCACGTTTGACTTTTGTGCGCAGCAAAAAAGCGGTGACCATGGGCATGGGCATGACCGAAAAGCAAGGCGGCTCCGATGTGCGCAGCAACACCACGCTGGCTCAGGCCGTGGGCATGAGCGAGTGGGGTGAGCAATACCAGGTCACTGGGCACAAGTGGTTTTTTTCGGCGCCGATGTGCGATGCCTTTTTGATCCTTGCGCAAACCGACCCTGGCAGCTCGGCGGGGTTGACCTGTTTCTTTTTGCCCCGCATCTTGCCCGATGGCTCGCTCAATCGCATCCGCATCCAGCGCTTGAAAGACAAGATCGGCAACCACTCGAATGCCTCCTCCGAGGTCGAGTTCGATGCGGCCAGCGCCTGGCGTGTGGGCGAGGTGGGACGTGGCATTCCCACCATCCTGGAAATGGGCAACCACACCCGGCTGGACTGCACCATTGGCTCGGCTGGCCTCTTGCGCGCAGGCGTGAGCCAGGCCATTCACCATGCCCGAGCGCGCAGTGCTTTTGGCCGCCGATTGAGCGAACACGGCCTGATGCAAACCGTGCTGGCCGACTTGTCGCTGGAGAGCGAAGCCGCCATGTGGTTGGCCTTGCGTTTGGCGCGCACCTATGACGCACAGGCCAGTGAGTCCGAGTTGGCCTTGCGCCGCATCCTCACCCCTGCGGCCAAATACTGGGTGTGCAAGCGCACGCCCCAGGCCATGGCCGAGGCCATGGAGGTCACCGGTGGTGCGGGCTATGTGGAAGAAGGCCCCTTTGGCCGGCTCTTTCGCGAAAGCCCGCTCAATTCCATCTGGGAGGGATCGGGCAATGTCATGTGCCTGGACGTGTTGCGCGCCCTCGCGCGAGGTCCGCAATGCCAGGAGGCCTTGCAGCAGGAGTGGCAAGGCGCACGCGGTTTCCATGCCGACTGGGATGCGGCTTACCAGGACTTGGTCTCGACCCTGGCCCATCCCCAGCACAGCACCGACGAAGCCGCTGCGCGTGGGCTCACCGAACAATTGGCCTTGCTGATGCAGGCCAGCCTGCTCATCGCCCATGCACCCGAATCGGTGGCGGTGGCGTTTTGTCAGACGCGATTGAGCCGCAAGTGGCGCGGCACCCTGGGCAGTGCGCCGATTCCAGGGGCTGCCGCCATCGTGGAGCGGGCGTTGTCGCAGGGCTGAACGGGGTCTATCGTCTGTTGCCCACTCAAAAAAAACGCCCTCCTGAGAGGGCGTTGAATTCAGATCAAGGAAGCGGGCCACAAGCCCGTTTCTGAGTTGGGATCACTGCACGTAACCCGACACCACTTTCCAGCGGCCTTCCTGGATTTGCGACAGGCGTGAGGTGTTGCTGCCCAGGCGCTTGGTGGCGCTGAAGGTCATCGCGGGGCTGCCAAAAATGTCGGGCTGGATGGTGGTGGAGTCCATGGCCTTGATGAAGGTTTCATGGGTCAGGTTTTTGCCGGCCTTGCTGGCCGCGTTGGCAAAGTGGCTCAGCGCCTGATAGCCGTACACGGAGAACACGGTGGGGTCTTCGTTGAACTTGGTCTTGTACTTGTTGGCCCAGAAGTTGATGGGCTGGGAGGCCTCATCCAAGTAGGGGTGCTGCGAAGTCATGGTGGCATAGAGGCCGTCCATGGCGCGTCCGCCCAGCTTGTGGATCAAGTCGGTGTAGGAGGCCGAAGAACCCAGGAAGACCGGGTTGAAGCCCGTTTTGCGGGACTCGCCAATGGTGCCCACGGTTTCGCGGATGATGGTGCCCAGGACCACCATCTCGCAACCCGCCGACTTCATGCGAGCCACCTGGGACGAGAACTCGGTCGCGCCCCGCTTGTAGGTGGTTTTCTCGGTGAAGTCCATGCCAATGGACTTGAGGCCAGCTTCAGCACCCCGGAAGACTTCCAGGCCGAATTCGTCATCCTGGTAGATGGTGCAGATCTTTTGCAGGTTCTTTTCTTTCACCAGCTTGGGCGCGGCCAGACGCATCTGGTCGTAGTAGGTGGCTGCAAAAGCGTACTTGAGCGGATGCAGGGGCTCGAACATTTCGCGCGCCGCCGTCACCGGGAAGAAGTTGATGACGTTCTTGCTGAATTGAACGGGCATGGCTGCGAGGTTTTGCGCCGTGCCGATGTGGCCGATCATGGCGAAGATCTTGTCTTGGTTGACCAGCTTTTGCGCGGCCAGCACGGCCTTTTTGGGGTCATAGCCGGAGTCTTCGATCTTGATCACGATCTTGCGGCCATTCACACCGCCTTGCTCGTTGATTTCGTCAGCAGCCAGCAGCAGACCCATGCGCACCTGCTTGCCAAAGCCTGCCAGCGGTCCGGAGAGGTCCTGAATCGACCCTAAGGTCAGGGTGTCCTTGCTCACGCCTTGCTGGGCGAATGCGGCACTGCCCAGCGCCAGGGCCAGGGCCAGGATGCTCAGATTGCGTTTCATGGGAGGTCTCCTTGTTGAATGAAACAAAAAAGGGGTCAGGACCGGTACATCGTCTCGATGCGCTCGGCGTATTTCTTTTCGATGAGCTTGCGTTTGAGCTTCATGGTGGGGGTCAGTTCCTCATCCTCGGCGGTGAGTTGGGTGTCAAGGAGGAAGAACCGCTTGATTTGCTCCACGCGGGCGAATTTGACATTGACGCGGTCGATTTCGGCCTGGATGAGCGACTGCACCTCGGGCGTGCGCGTGAGAGAGGCGTAATTGCTGAACGGTACATCGGCATCCTGAGCAAACTTTTCCACGTTTTCCTGATCGATCATGATGATCGCGACCAGGTAGGGACGCCGGTCGCCAATCACCACTGCATCGGTGATGTAGGGCGAGAACTTCAGCTCGTTTTCCAACTCGCTGGGGGTGATGTTCTTGCCACCAGCTGTGATGATGATGTCTTTCATCCGATCGGTGATCCGTAAAAACCCTTCATCGTCCATCGCACCCACGTCGCCGGTGTGCAACCAGCCGTCGGGATCGATGGTTTCTGCGGTTTTGTCGGGCAGATTCAGGTAGCCCTTGAAGACATTGGGACCACGGACCTGGATTTCGCTGGTTTGCGGGTCAAGGCGGATTTCGTTGTACGGCGCGGGCATCCCGATGGAGCCGGGTTTGATGCGGTCGGGCGCAACGCCGGTGGCCGCGCCGCAGGTCTCGGTCATGCCCCAGACCTCGATCATGGGCACACCCAAAGCCAGGTACCAGCGCACCAGATCGGGCGAAATGGGGGCTGCGCCCGTGACCAGGTAGCGCGAGCGGTGGATGCCGATGACCTTCCTCACATTGTTGAGCGCGAGCCAGCGCGCCAGGGTGAAGGCGAGCTTGAGGTGCAGGGGCACGGCTTGGCGGGCCAGCACCTTATTGGCCACAGCCTGGCCAATGCCAATGGACCAGGCATAGGCGGCTTGCTGGATCACCCCCGCTTCCTTGATGGAGATGGCCACCGCCGAATAAAACTTTTCCCACACCCGGGGCACAGCGGTGAACACAGTGGGTGCAATCTCGCGCACGTTCTCGGGCACGGTCTCGGGGTTCTCGACGAAGTTGAGCACTGCGCCGGTGTAGAGGGAGAAGTACTCGCCGCCCAGGCGCTCGGCGATGTGGCACAGGGGTAAAAAGCACATGCACTCATCGGTGTCGTAGCGCGCATTGATGGTGTTGTAGCCGTGCGTGGTGTAGACGATGCCGGCATGGGTGTGCATGGCGCCTTTGGGCTTGCCCGTGGTGCCCGAGGTGTAGACCAGGATGGCCAGGTCTTGAGGCGAGACGGCGGCACTGCGCTGGGCCAGCAGGCCGGGGTGTTGCGCCATGTGGGCACGCCCCAGCGCGCGCAAATCCTCCAGGCTGATCACATCGGGGTCGTCGAGGTGGTGCAAGCCCTCCATGTCAAAGACCACGATCTTTTGGAGGAGGGGCAGTTGATCGCGCACCTCCAGGGCTTTGTCGAGCTGTTCGTCGTCTTCCACGAACAGGATCACTGTGCGCGAGTCCTCGCAGAGGTATTGAACCTGGGAGGCCGCATCGGTGGGATAGATGCCGTTGCACACGCCGCCACAGCACAGCACGGCCAGGTCAGACAGGACCCATTCGACATTGGTGTTGGAGAGGATGGAGGCGGTGTGCTGGTGTTCAAACCCCAGCGACAAAAGGCCATGGCCGATTTCGCTCACCGAGGCCGCGGTCTGGTCCCAGGTCCAACTGCGCCAGAGGCCAAACTCCTTTTGCCGCAACCACACTTTGGGACCACGCGCCTGGACCGCATTCCAGAACATGGCGGCCACCGTGTCCCCTGGCAGCACCACGTCATGACAGGGTTGGATGTGAGAGAGGTTCCAGAGGTTGCTCATGGGTCAGCGCCAGTTCTTCTTCTTCTTCCAGCGGCGCTCGGAGCGGACACCTTGCTCCTTCATGCCGAGGTAGAACTCTTTGATGTCGTCTTTTTCACGCAAGCGCGCACAGGTGTCTTCCATCACGATGCGGCCGTTTTCCAGCACATAGCCGTAATCTGCGGCGTTGAGGGCCATGTTGGCGTTTTGCTCCACCAGCAAGATGGTGGTACCGCGCTCGCGGTTGATGCGCACCACGATCTCAAAGATTTCCTTGGTGAGCTTGGGGCTCAAGCCCAGGCTGGGTTCGTCGAGCAGGATGAGCTCGGGATTGGCCATGAGGGCGCGGCTGATGGCCAACATCTGCTGTTGTCCGCCCGAGAGCAGGCCTGCGTCCTGGTGGGCGCGCTCGCTCAGGATGGGGAAGTAGCGAAACACCGCTTCCATGTCGTGCTCCACGGCATCGCGGTCCTTGCGGGTGTAAGCCCCCATGAGCAAGTTGTTGCGCACCGACAGCAGGGGGAAGACCTCGCGCCCCTCGGGCACGTGCATGAGGCCGCGCTGCACCACGTGCGCGGGATCCATGGCGGTGATGTTTTCACCCTTGAATTCGATGCTGCCCTTGTTGGGATCGATGATGCCGCTGATGGTCTTGAGGATGGTGCTCTTGCCTGCACCGTTGCTGCCCAGGACCGTGGCAATCTGGCCCACACGCACCTCCAGGCTCACGCCACGGATGGCCTTGATGGGGCCATAGGCGCTTTCCACATTGAGCAAGCGCAGCATGACGTCGTCCTGCGTGGTCAGCGTGTTCATGCGCCCCCCTTGGCCGGCTCGCGGCGCAGGCTGGTCACATCGTCGATGGAGCCCAGGTAGGCCTCAATGACATCGGGATGCGATTGCACTTGTGCGGGTGTACCCATGGCGAGCACCTCGCCCTGGCTCATGGCCAGCACCCGATCGGAGACCTTGGAGACCAGGCTCATGTCGTGCTCCACCATCAGCACGGTGATGCCCAGCAAATTCTTGATGTCTGAAATCCAAAACGCCATGTCCTCGGTTTCCTCGACATTGAGGCCGGAGGAGGGTTCGTCGAGCAGCAGCAACTTGGGCTCGGTGCACAAGGCGCGTGCGAGTTCAATGACTTTGCGCACGCCATAAGGCAAGCCCGCCACCATGGCATCGCGGTGGTGTTGCAAGTCAAGAAAGTCGATGACTTGTTCCACCTTTTCGCGCGCCTTGATTTCGGCCTCGCGCACGCGGCGGGTGAAGAACATGTCGCTCCATACGCTGGTTTCACGGTGGGTGTGACGGCCAATCAGCAGGTTTTGCAAGACCGTCGCATGCTCAAAGAGTTCGATGTTCTGGAAGGTGCGGGCAATGCCAAGGCCGGCCACGCCGTGGGGCGGCACACTGGCCAGTGACTTGCCCTGGTACATCACCTCACCCTGGGTGGGCACATAAATGCCACTGATGAGGTTGAACACCGTGGTCTTGCCCGCGCCATTTGGGCCAATGAGGGTGAAGACCTCGCCCTTGTGGACGTCGAAGCTCACGTTGTTGACCGCCAGCACGCCACCAAAGCGCATGCTCAGCTCGCGGGCGGATAAGAGGATGTCTTCGCTCATTTGAGTCGATCCGATTTCTGGAAGCTCTTTTGCCGCTTGAACATGCCCCGGCGATAAAAGGGAAAGAGCTGCAACCACGTGCGGATTTTGAGCCAGCGGCCATACAAGCCCATGGGCTCGAGCAGCACAAAGGCAATCAGCACCACCCCATACACCACGGCCTGCAAACCCGGTGCCTGGCCAATCACATCCGGCAAATGGTCTTTGCCCAATGAAATGAGTTGAGGCATGGTGATGAGGAAGATGGCGCCAAGGAAAACGCCGTGGATGGAGCCCAGTCCGCCGATCACCACCATCAGCAACAAATCGATGGACTGCAGGATGTTGAACTGGTCGGGGCTGATGAATTGCAGCTTGTGGGCGTAGAGCGCGCCCCCCATGCCAGCCAGCGCAGCCGAGATCATGAAGCTCAGGGTCTTGTAGTGAGCCAGGTGGATGCCCATGCTTTGCGCCGAGATTTCAGAGTCGCGGATGGCGACAAAGGCGCGCCCCGTGGGGCTGCGCAAGAGGTTGAGCACCGCGAGCGTGCTGAGCGTGGTCACCACCAGGCAGACCATGTAAAAACGGGTTTCGTCGCTGGCTTCCCAGCCAAAGGCATTGAGCGTGGGCACGTGCTTGCCTGCATTACCGCCAGTGAGGCTTTCCCAGCGAGCCAGCACCTCTTCAACGATGAAGCCAAACGACAAGGTTGCAATGCCCAGATAAATGCCTTTGACGCGCAAGGCTGGCAAGCCCACCACCGCACCCACGGCGGCGGCCAGGAGCGCGGACATGGCCAGCGACAAGGGAAACGGCCACCCGTGGTGAGCCAGCACCGCTTCGGTGTACGCCCCCACCCCCAGGAAGGCCGCATGGCCAATCGAGAACAGCCCGGTGAAGCCGGCCAGCAGCATCAGCCCCAGGCCAATCACGCCATAAATGAGCACAAAGGTGAGTTGGGCCAACCAGTATTCATCGAGCAGCCAGGGGGCTCCCACCAGAAAAAGGACCAGCAAGCCATACCAAAACACATGGCCGCCGTGCTTGGCCAGGCGAATGTCTTGGTCGTAATCGGTCTTGAAGATGAAGCGCATGACTCAGACTTTTTTCCGCAGGTTTTCGCCAAACAAGCCATTGGGCTTGATGGCCAGCATGAGCAAGACCACCACATACGCCGCCACGTCCTTGAAGCCCTCGGGCAGGTAAAAGCCCGAGAGGGCTTCGACCAGGCCGATGATGAGGCCGCCCACGATGGCACCGGGCAAGCTGGTGAAGCCCCCCACCACCGCCGCTGGAAAGGCCTTGAGGCCAATGAAACTCATGTTGGCATGCACAAAGGTGATGGGGGCGAGCAGCAGACCGGCAATCGTTGCCACCACAGCGGCCAACGCCCAGACCAGGCCATTGAGCTGTTTGACCGGGATGCCCATGTAATAGGCAGCGAGCTGGTTTTGCGAGGCCGCTTGCATGGCAATGCCCAGGCGGGAGCGGCTGAACACCAGGTAGAGCAGGCCGCACAGTGCGGCCGTGGTGACCACCACCACCACCTGGCTGGCACTGATGACCATGCCATGGATGTCGTAGGTGATCTCGGAATAGGGTGTGGCAAAGGCATGGGTGTCGGTGCCCACGTTGGGGATCATGGTGATGAGCCCGCGCGCCACATAGCCAATGCCAAAGGTGAGCATGACCACCGAGAAGGCGGGTTGACCCAGGATGGGACGAATGACTGCGAGTTCGATGAGCCAACCCGAGATGGCCATGGCCACCAAGGCGCTGGGCACCCCCAACCAGTAAGGCCAGCCCATCCATTGCGTGAGCGCCAAACCACAAAACGCCCCCAGCATCATCAGGTCACCCTGTGCAAAGCTGACGGTCTCGGTGGCTTTGTAGATGAGCACGAAGCCCATGGCGATCAGGCCGTAAATACATCCTTGGGCCAAGCCATTGAAGATGACTTGCAGTTCCTGCATCCTGTGGTGATTCCTGTGTCCGTATCCTGCGTTCGATCTGTGAGCGCGAGAGTCGGTTTCAATGACGATTGAAAACCAGCGCTTGCGCCGGGATTGTTGAGTCAAAGTGTGGTCACGGGTATCTGTGTTAACCCTGAAGCCGTGCGCTCTCAATCACACACTCAATGAAAGGGTATCCACGCGGCCATCACGAAGGCCAGCGCAAGGGCTGTGGCTTATGCGCCGCTCAGCGGCTGGGGAAGCGGGGCTCGCGTTTTTGCAGGAACGCATTCACCCCTTCTTGAAACTCGGGCTTGTCGATGAGCTCGCGCTGGCGTCGGGCTTCGTACTGGAGCTGCGTGCCCAGATCCTGTTTGGCGGCGGAGTCAAAGGCCTGGCGAATCTCCTGTGCGGCGTGCGCTGGCAATTGGCTCAACCGTTGCGCCAGCGCCATGGCCTGCGGCATGAGTTCGGCATCGTCCACACACGACCAGATTAGCCCCCAGCTGTGAGCTTGCTGCGCGCTGATCCGATCGCCCAGCAAGGACATGGCCACAGCGCGTGGCCGACCCACAAAGCGTTCCAGGAACCAGGTGCTGCCCAGATCCGGGACGATGCCCAGGCGAGGCATGAACGACAAAAAGAAATACGCCGACTGGGCTGCCACCACCAGGTCAGCGGCCAAGGCCAGGCCAACGCCCGCGCCCGCACAAGGGCCGTTGAGGGCACTCACCACAGGAAAGGGCAGGGCGCGAAGGTCTTCAACCAGCCGATTGGACAGCTTGAGCATGATCTCGCAGGTTTGCTCGCCCAGGCTTTGCCCTTGGACTGGGGGCTGCATGCTGGTGAGGTCTGCCCCCACGCAAAAGGCTTTGCCTGCACCCGTGATCACCAGCGCACGAACGCTTGTGTCGCGTGCGAGTTCCTGCAAGCGCTCACGCAAACGCTCTTGCAAGGGCAGGCTCAAGGGATTGAGTCGTTCGGGCTGGTTCAGGCGCAGCACCGCCACCGCACCGGTGTGCTCCACCGTGACCAGTTCAGCCTGGGGGTTGGGCTGACTCATAGGCGCTCAATGAGGGTGACATTGGCCATGCCGCCGCCTTCACACATGGTTTGCAGGCCATAGCGCTTGCCCTGCTGGTGCAGGGCATGGACCAGGGTGGCCATGAGTTTGGTGCCCGATGCCCCCAGGGGGTGACCCAGGGCAATCGCACCGCCGTGCACATTGAGTCGATCCGGGTCGGCATCCAGGGCTTTGAGCCAGGCCAGCGGCACGGGGGCAAAGGCTTCGTTGACTTCGTACAAATCGATGTCGTGGATCGAAAGCCCCGACTTCTTGAGCGCACGCTCGGTGGCGGGCAGGGGGGCTTCGAGCATGATGACCGGGTCATGACCCAGGACGCTCATGTGGTGAATGCGCGCCAAAGGCTTGAGGCCAAGTTGCCGCAGGCCACGTTCATTGACCACCATCACACCGCTGGCGCCGTCGCAGATCTGGCTGGCGTTGGCGGCGCTGATCAGGCCGCCCTCTTGCAGCAGCTTGACCGAGGCGATGCTCTCGAGGGTGGCATCCCTGCGAATGCCCTCGTCTTGGGTGTGCATCACATCGGTGGGGTGACCGTGCTCATCGCGCACGGCCACGGGCACGATCTCCCGCTCAAACACGCCCGCTTCGGTGGCGCGTTTGGCGCGTTGGTGGCTTTGCAAAGCATAGGCATCCAGGGCTTCGCGGGTGAAGCCATATTTGCGCGCCATCATCTCGGCGCCCATGAACTGGCTGAAGATCACATCGTTGTAGCGCTGGTTCACCAGCGGGCTTTGATAAAAGCCCATGCCCGCCTTCTGGGGCAAGGCCGAGGAGGTGAACATGGGCACGCGCGTCATGGATTCGACACCGGCGGCGATGACCACATCCATGCTGCCCGACATCACGGCTTGGGCAGCAAAGTGCAAAGCCTGTTGGGAGGAGCCACATTGCCGATCGAGCGAGGTGCCCGGCACAGACTCGGGCAAGCGAGAGGCCAGCACGGCATTGCGCGCCACATTGGTGGATTGCTCACCCACCTGACTCACGCACCCCATGATCACATCCTCGATCAGGGCTGGATCGATCTGGGTGGTGTCGACGAGGTGGTTGAGGACCTGGGCGGCGAGGTCCACCGGATGCCAACCCGCCAAACGACCGCCCCGGCGACCGCCCGCGGTGCGGGCTGCGGCCACGATGAATGCTTCAGACATGTCTTGCTCCTCAAAGTGCGCGGGCGATGACTTCTTTCATGATTTCACTGGTGCCGCCATAGATGCGCTGGATGCGCGCGTCAGTGTACATGCGCGCAATGCGGTATTCGTTCATGTAACCATAGCCGCCAAACAGTTGCACGCAGGCATCGATCACCCGCCCCTGCGCTTCTGATCCCCACAGCTTGGCCATGGATGCCGTGGCGGTGTCGAGCTGGCCTTTGAGCAAGTCCTCGACGCAGCGGTCGATGAAGGCGCGACCCACCTGGATGTCTGTGGCGATCTCGGCGAGCTTGAAGCGCGTGTTTTGGAAGTCGGCAATCGCCTGGCCAAAGGCCTTGCGTTCGCGCACATGCGCCAGGGTGAGTTCAAGCGCGCCTTCCATGGCAGCCACGGCGGTGAGGCCAATGATGAGGCGCTCGTAGGGCAAATCGGCCATGAGCTGATAAAAGCCCTGACCCTCCACGCCGCCCAGCACCGCATCGGCGGGCACGCGCACATCATCAAAAAAGAGTTCGGAGGTGTCTTGTGCCTTGAGACCGATTTTGTCGAGCACCCGGCCCACGCGAAAGCCGGGGCAGTCCTCGGTGTCCACGATGAGGATGGAGGTACCCGCCGCAGCTTTGCTGGGGTCGGTCTTGCACACCACCAGGATCACACCAGCCAACATGCCGTTGGAGATGAAGGTCTTGCTGCCGTTGATCAGATAGTGGTTGTCCTGCTTCTGGGCGCGGGTGCGGATGGCTTGCAAATCCGAGCCTGTGCCGGGCTCGGTCATGGCAATCGCACCCACGCATTCACCGCGCGCCATGCGGGGCAGGTAGCGCTGCTTTTGTTCGAGTGTGCCGTGGTTGAGAAAGTAATGCGCCACGATGGAGTGCACAGCGGCGTTCATGCCGCTCAGGCACAGGCGCGACATTTCCTCGTGCAAGACGGCCTCGTGCCGGAAGTCGCCCCCTGCGCCGCCCCATTCGGTGGGGATGTCGGTGCACAGCAAACCGGCTTGACCGGCCTTGCGCCAGAGTTCGTGACCCACATGGCCGCGCTGTCGTGCGGCTTCGTCATCGGGGATCATGTGGTCGTTGAGGAACCGCAAGACGGTGTCGCGAAAGAGTTCGATCTCGGGGTTGGACCAGGAGCGTCGGAATGAAATGGGCATGGTGCGTGGCTGAACTTGGCGCAGTGCGATGCACACAGTGTGCGTCAAAACACAAGGCCCAGCCATTCGGGGTGTCCCACACCTTTCATCCAGGCTGGGGCGGCCAAGCGAGAGGCCTCAGGCTTCTGGCGGGCCTAAGCCCAACCGGGCCAAGGCCTGATCCAGCGCCAGCCCATCGATGCTCACGCGCTTGATGCGCTGAGTCTGACCCGATGCCAGCACCACGTTCTTGCGCGGCACACCCAGGGCGTCGGACAAGAACGCGAGCAAGATGTCATTGGCCTTGCCATCCACAGGCGGTGCTTTGAGCTGAATCTTGATGCGGCCTCCATGCCAGCCCACCACTTGGGTTTGTTTGGCACCGGGTTGGCAATGCAAGACAAGTTGAATCATGGATGCGGGAGGGCAAAAAAAAGCCCGCCAGGAGGCGGGTTCAAGTTGGTGCCGGAGAGAGGAATCGAACCCCCGACCTTCTCATTACGAATGAGCTGCTCTACCGACTGAGCTACTCCGGCGTTGGTCAAAATTATAGCCAGCCGATCTGCGCAGCCCGCTTCAAGACTGTTGCAAGTGATAGCTGTGCAAGCGTTCCACTTCGTTTTTGGAGCCCAGGATCACACTCACCCGCTCATGCAATTGCGTGGGCTGGATGTCGAGGATGCGTTGCTGGCCGTTGATGGCGGCACCACCGGCTTGTTCAATCAGCCAGCTCATGGGGTTGGCCTCGTACATGAGCCTGAGTTTGCCGGGCTTGTGGGGCTCACGCTTGTCCCAGGGGTACATGAACACACCGCCGCGTGTGAGGATGCGATGCACATCGGCCACCATGGAGGCGATCCAGCGCATGTTGAAGTCCTTGCCGCGTGGACCTTCCTTGCCTTGGAGGCATTCGTCGATGTAGCGGCGAACCGGCTGGTCCCAATGGCGCATGTTGGACATGTTGATGGCGAACTCCTTGGTGTCCTCGGGGATCTGCACATCCGACTGGGTGAGCACAAAACTGCCTTGCTCGCGATCCAGGGTGAACATGAACACGCCATCGCCCACGGTCAGCACCAGGGTGGTCTGGGGGCCATAGACGCAGTAGCCAGCCGCCACTTGCTGGCGGCCGGGCTGCAAAAAGCTCGACTCGCTCACGCCCTCTTGGCTGTCTTGCTTTTTGAGCACACTGAAGATGGTGCCGATGCTCACGTTCACATCGATGTTGCTCGATCCGTCCAAAGGATCGAACAGCAGCAGGTATTCGCCCTGGGGATAGCGGTTGGGCACGATGTGGATGCTGTCCATTTCTTCGGAGGCCATGGCCGCAAGGTGGCCGCCCCATTCATTGGCCTCGATCAGCACTTCGTTGGCAATGATGTCGAGCTTTTTTTGCACCTCGCCCTGCACGTTTTCGCTTTCGGCGCTGCCCAGCACACCACCCAGCGCCCCTTTGTTCACGGCGTGGCTGATGCTCTTGCAAGCCCTGGCCACCACTTCGAGCAAGAGGCGCAACTCTGCGCTGATGTGCCCTTTGGCGCGTTGTTGTTCAACCAGAAAACGGGACAGAGAAATGTTCATGCTTCACCTGTGGATCAGGACTTGAGGGCGTTGGAGATGATTTCCCGCACATCGTTGCTCAGGGATGGGTGCGCCGCCACGCGTTGCAAGGCCTCTTGTGCGGCCAGGCGATAAGCGGGGCTGAGCTTGCGCCAGCGGTCCAAGGCCCTGGCCAGCCGAGCGGCCACTTGGGGGTTGATGGCGTCGAGCGCCAGCACCTGCTCACTCCAAAACACATAACCAGCGGCATCGCGGCGGTGAAAGCCAGCGGGGTTGCCCTGGCAATAGCCAAAGATCAGGCTGCGGGCGCGATTGGGATTGCGCAAATTGAAATCGGGATGACGCATGAGTTGGCGCACCCGATCGAGCACTGCGTCGGGCTTGCTGCAGGTGGTGGCTTGCAGCGAGAACCATTTGTCCACCACCAGCTCCTCATGGGCAAAGCGCTGGTGAAAGGCCTGCAAAGCCGGGGTGGCCAAGGCATGGTCGCTCACCAGCAGGGCTTGCAAAGCGCCCAGGCGATCGGTCATGTTGCTGGCCTGATCAAAGCGTTGCTTGGCCAATTCAGCCCAGCGATGCTGGCCGCGTGTGGCTTCTGCCAGACACAGGTTGAGCAAAGCCAGGGCTTGCAGTGCCCGACAGCCGCTGCCTTTGGCATCGGGGGTGTAGGGACCCTGGACCACATGGTGCGTCAAGGCCCATTCCCAATCTGGCTCCAAGGCCAGCGCCAGTTGCAGGCGCATGGATTCACGAACCGCATGCACCTGTTGGGGATCGACTTCGTCGAGTTGTTCAGCCAGCAGGGATTCAGAGGGCAGGGTGAGCATCAGGTCCTTGAAGGCGGCGTCGAGCTCGGGGTCGCGCAACACCGACCGCAAACCCTCAACCAGATCAGCGACCAACACCTGCTGCGTTTGACCCTGTGCAATGGCGTCGCGCGCGGCCGCACCCAGCAAGCGCTGGGCAGCTTCCCAACGGTTGAAGGGGTCGCTGTCGTGCGCCATGAGGACTCGCCATTGCGCATCGGTTTGTTCCAGTTCGAGCAGCACTGGCGCGCTAAAGCCCCTGAGTGCCGACAGGATGGGTGGCTGAGCAATGCCCTCGAACACCCAGGTGTCTTCGCTTTGGGTGAGCACCTTGAGTTGCGTGGGCATGAGTTCGTGCCCTTGGGCATCCAACAAGCCCAGCATCACCGGGATGACGTGTGTGCTGGGCGTTTCGTGCGCGGCAGACCGGTTGGCGCTGCCCAGGGACTGCGAGGCCTTGACTTCAAAGCGCTGGGATTCGGGGTGGTAATGGCCTTGCAGGCGCAACAAGGGTGTGCCGGCCTGCGAATACCAGTTCATGAAGGCCTGGCGATGGGTGTCCAGGGCGGAGCCTGGGTTGGCATCGGCAATGGCTTGCACGAAATCGTCGCAGGTCACGGCCTGACCATCGTGGCGCTGGAAGTACAGGCTCATGCCTTTGGCAAAGCCTGCGCGCCCCACCAGGGTTTGCATCATGCGAACCACTTCGGCGCCTTTTTCGTAAATGGTGACCGTGTAGAAGTTGTTGATTTCCAGATAGCTGTCGGGGCGTACCGCATGCGCCATGGGGCCGGCATCCTCGGGGAACTGCACCGACCTGAGTAAGCGCACATCCTCGATGCGCTTGACCGCACGGGCGGAGGCCGAGCCCGACATGTCCTGGCTGAACTCCTGATCACGAAACACCGTGAGGCCTTCCTTGAGCGAGAGCTGGAACCAGTCGCGGCAGGTCACGCGGTTGCCGGTCCAGTTGTGGAAGTACTCGTGTGCCACCACGCTTTCGATGTTGGCGTAGTCGGCATCGGTGGCGGTGGCGGGGCTGGCCAACACATATTTGGTGTTGAAGATGTTGAGGCCCTTGTTTTCCATGGCCCCCATGTTGAAGTCCGAGGTGGCCACGATCATGAATCGATCCAGATCCAGCGGCAGGCCAAAACGGGCTTCATCCCAGGCGATGCTGGCCATGAGCGACTTCATGGCGTGTTCGGTCTTGTCGAGGTCGCCTGGGCGAACAAACACCTGCAAGAGGCGGGATTGACCGCTGCCGTCGAGGATGCGCTGTTCGCGGCACACCAGGTGGCCTGCCACCAGCGCAAACAGGTAACTGGGCTTTTTGAAGGGGTCATGCCAAACGGCTTGATGGCGGCCATCGGGCAAAACGGATTGCTCGCGCAAATTGCCATTGCTGAGCAACACCGGGAAGCGTTGCTGATCTGCGCGCAGGGTCACCGTGTAGGTGGACATCACATCGGGGCGATCCAGAAAGTAGGTGATGCGACGAAAGCCCTGGGCTTCACACTGGGTGAAAAATGAGTTCTGGCTCACATAGAGGCCGCTGAGCTGGGTGTTCTTGCTGGGGTTGCAGGTGGTGAAGATTTCCAGCTCAAAGGGCTCGCTGCCTTCGGGCAGGTTTTCCAGCACCAACTGGTTGTTGTCCATGCGAAAGCTGGTGCCTTGGCCATTGACCATGACGCGCGCTAGGTTGAGCTCCTCGCCGTCGAGTCGCAAGGCCTGGGCGCTGACCTCGGGGTTGCGACGAACCCGCATCACATTGAGGACGCGGGTCTTTTGCTCATCCAGATCAAATGTCAGTCGAACGTCGTCGATGAAAAAAGGCACGGGGCTGTAATCGC
>JACCDL011516263.1_pt1 | contig 23191 bp, 11 predicted proteins | sample 7441931 | NCBI WGS metagenome assembly JACCDL01 (sample SAMN15323437, study PRJNA562643) | freshwater metagenome | isolation source: river surface water | place: USA:Blue River Watershed | collected 2017-08-16 | reverse complement strand
ATGGACGTCGACGACGTTCTCGACCGCGTGGTAGCCCAGTTCATCGGTGGCGCCGTAGACGGTGCCGGCCTTCACGCCGCCGCCCGCGAGGAAGACGGAATAGCCCGCGATGTGATGGTCGCGTCCGGTGCCCTGGCCCATCGGGGTGCGTCCGAACTCCCCGCCCCAGAGGATGAGGGTGTCCTCGAGCATGCCGCGACGCCGGAGGTCGTTGATGAGGGCGGCGGTGGCCTTGTCGACGTCCTGGGCGCCCATCTTCATGCCTTCGTCGAGCCCGCCGTGCAGGTCCCATGCGCGGTGGTAACGCTGGATCATGCGGACGCCCCGTTCGGCCAGTCGCAGGGCCATGAGGCAGTTCGAGGCGAAGGAGCCGTCGCCGACCGCCTTGATGCCGTATTCCTCGAGGGTGGACTTGGATTCCTTGGAGAAGTCGAGCAGCTCCGGCACGCTGGTCTGCATGCGGAAAGCCATCTCATACTGGGCGACACGCGTGGCGATCTCGGGGTCGACGGTCTCCTCGGCGAGCTCGCCGTTGAGCCGGCGGACCTCCTCGATGACCTGACGCTGGGTGCTCTGGCAGACTCCCTCGGGGTTGCCGATGTAGTGCACCGCCTCGCCCTTGGACTGGAACTGGATGCCTTGGAACTTACTGGGCAGCACGCCGCTCGACCACTGCCGGGAGGAGATGGGCTGCTGGCCGGTGCGTCCGGCGGAGGTGAGGACGATGTAACCCGGCAGGTCGTCGCTCTCGGAGCCGAGTCCGTAGAGAAGCCACGAGCCCATGGACGGCCGGCCCTTGATGATGGAGCCGGTGTTCATGAACGCATGGGCGGTGTCGTGGTTGATCTGCTCGGTGCGGAGCGAGCGGATGACGCAGAGGTCGTCGGCGACGGAGCCGATGTGCGGGAAGATGTCGGTGATCTCGATGCCCGACTTGCCCCACTTCTTGAATTCGAAGGAGCCGCCGCGGGCCTTGAGGACCGTGTTCTGCAGCTGGGCGATCTGCTTGCCCTTGGTGAAGGACTCGGGGAAGGCCTGCCCGTGCAGGCGCTTGAGCTCGGGCTTGTTGTCGAAGAGCTCCAGGTGGGGCGGGCCGCCGGCCATGCACATGAAGATGATGCGCTTGGCTCGGACCGGCAGGTGAGGCTTGGTCAGGGCGCCCTTGGAGAAGCGGTTGGAGTCTGCCGCGGCGGCTTTGGCGGCCAGCATGGCGAAGGCGGCCGAACCGAGGCCGTAGGCGCTGCGCGTCAGGAAGCTCCTCCGGTTGACGGAGAGGGCGTGGGCGACGGGATCGAAGGGGCGCATGGTTCAGTAGCGGGTGATGGCCTCGTGGGAGTTGAGCACGGCACGGCACGCGTTCGTCCAAGCGGCGAGGACTGCCTGGTCGCCGGGCGGAACGGGCGAGAGTCCGACCTTGAGCAGTTTGGCCGCGTCCTCGGGGCTGGACCGGTAGTGCGCGGTCTGGTCGGCGATCAGCTTTTCCAGCGGGCCGCGGTCGCCTGGACGGATGGGCCGTCCCACGGCCAGGCGGAAGGCGAGGTCGAGACGGTCCGTGCCCTCGGGGGTCGCGAGCAGGCGCGAGGCCATGGCGCGCGCCGCTTCGATGAAGGTGGGGTCGTTGAGCAGGGTCAGGGCCTGCTGCGGCGTGTTGCTGTAGTTGCGCAGGGCGGAGCATTCGTCGCGCACGGGCGCGTCGAAGTTCACCAGCATCGGATGGAGGAACATGCGCTGCCAGTGCACGTAGAGGCCGCGTCGCCACTGCTCGCGTCCCTCGCTCGGGACGTAGGTCCGGTTGGGGAACTGCAGCGGCTCGTAATGTCCGGCGGGCTGGTAGGGTTTCACGCTCGGGCCGCCGATCTCGGAAGTGTCGAGCAGTCCGGCGATGAAAAGGGCGTTGTCGCGCACGAACTCGGCGTCGAGACGACGCGGATTCTGCGAGGCCAGCAGGCGGTTGGACGGGTCGAGGTCCTTCAGTTCGGGACGCAGGCTGGCTGACTGGCGGTAGGTGCGGCTGGTCACGAGCAGACGAACCATGCGCTTAACGTCCCAGCCCTTGTCGCGGAACTCGAGGGCCAGCCAGTCGAGCATCTCCGGATGGGAGGGCGGCTCACCCTGGGAACCGAGGTCATCGAGCATGACCGTCAGCCCCGCGCCATGGAAGAGCTGCCACATGCGATTCATCACCGTGCGGGCCGTGATCGGATTGTCCTTGGAGACGATCCATGCGGCGAGGTCGCGTCGGTCGAGCGGCCGGTCGGCGGAGCTTTCACGGCGGCCGGGCAGGAAGGACGGCGTGGCGGGCAGCACGACCGGGCCGGATTCATCCAGGAAGTTGCCCCGGGGCAGCACGCGCACCGTCAGGGGCTTCACGGACTGCGTCACCATGGTCCAGGCCTTGCCGCCGTTGTAGGACCGCAGTTCCGCGGCCATGCGGCGGTGAGATTCGACCGCGGCGCGGTCCGCCTGGACGGAATGCAGCCAGAGCAGGGGCGCGTCGGCGGAATCGAGGGACGTCGCGTTGACGGATGCCAGCACGCGGGCGTCCGCGGCCGAGAAGGGCGAGAATCCTGCGCGAAGGGTGAGCTTGGAATCGCAGCCCAGACGAAGCACGAGCGATTCGCCCTCCTTGAGGGTCACGGGGCGGTCCAGGGTCCAGACGGCGTGAAGGTCGCGGCCTGGCCGGAACTTCCAGCCTGACGTCACGTCAGTGAGCTCGGTGCCGCCGTTGAAGCGGGCTTCGCGGTGATCCGCATGTCCGTGGGAGAGGGGAACAGGGGTCATCCGGCCTTTGACGTCGCGCAGGAGCAGGGCGGGGGTGAGCGTGACGCTGCGGTCCGAGTCGTTGCCTTCCTTGGGCACGTCGATGCGGAATGAGCCGTAGAGGCCGGGAGCCGGACGGAAGGTGGCGTGGAACTGTTCATCGCGGCCGAGCGCCTTGGGGATGACCACGGGTGCGCCGGCTGCGAAGGCCGTGGGCGTCGGGGCGGCCGCGGCCTTTGACTTGGCCTCCTTCTTGGCCGCGGCCTTGCCGGGGACGGGCGTGCGGGTGAGCGCATGATCGCCCGCGGGGCGGACCCAGCCTCCGGAGTGAGCCGTGAGGAACGAGGTCGAAGAGGCCTTCCAGGTTTCGAAGGCCTTGCGAAGAGGCTCCTCCCTGAGCGCGTCCTTAAGCCATCCGTCCTCCCAGGACTTGATGGCCGCGCGGGCCTCGCGGTCCCGACGGGTCAGGAATGCGTTGCTCACTTCGGCCTCAGGAAAGAACGGATGGTCGTTGCCCACGCCCTTGAGTTCCGGTTCGGGGGTGTAGGCGTAGTCGGCGTAGACGCCCCATTGTTTCACGTCGGCGAAGAAGGCCTGCAGCGAATAGAAGTCACGCTGGGAGATCGGGTCGAACTTGTGGTCGTGGCACTCGGCGCAGCCGAACGTGCTGCCCAGCCAGGCGGCGGAGACGGAACGGACGCGCTCCGCGCCATACTTGGAGAGATACTCCTTCACCTGCGCGCCGCCCTCGCGGGTCATCATGTTCAGACGGTTGTAGCCGCTGGCGATGAGCTGCTCTTCCGTCCGCTCCGGCAGCAGGTCGCCCGCGATCTGCTCGCGGGTGAAGACGTCGAAGGGCTTGTTGGCGTTGAAGGCCTGGATGACGTAGTCGCGGTAAGGGAAGATCCGCTGATTCTGGTCGCCGTGATAGCCGACCGTGTCGGCGTAGCGGGCCACGTCCAGCCACCACACCGCCATGCGCTCACCGAAGCGCGGAGAGGCCAGCAGGCGGTCCACCTGCCTCTCATAGGCGTCGGCGGACTTGTCGGCGAGGAAGGCGGCGGTCTCCTCCGGGGTCGGGGGCAGTCCGGTCAGGTCCAGGGAGAGTCGACGGAGCAGGGTCTCCGGGCGGGCCTCCGGAGAGGGACGCACGCCCTTGGCGGCGAGTTTCTCTCCGATGAAGGCGTCGATGGGATTGCGTCCGCCCTCGGGCATGGGAGGGACCTTGGGCTCCGTCAGCGGCATGTAGGCCCAATGCGGCTCATAGTGGGCGCCTTGCGCCACCCAACGGCGGAACAGTTCCTTCTGGGCCGCCGTCAGGGTCTTGTGCGCCTCCTTGGAGGGCATGACGTCGTCCGGATCTTCGGAAAAGATGCGTTTGATGATCTCACTCTTCTCCGGCTTGCCCGGCACGATGGCCGTCTCCCCGCTTTCTCCCGCCTTGAGGGCTTCTTCTCGGATGTCCAGGCGCAGGCCGCCCTTGCGTGACTTCGGGTCGAATCCATGGCAGTGGAAGCAGGTATCCGACATGATGGGTCGGATGTCCCGGTTGAAGCGCACTGTCTCGTCCGCGGGGCAAAGGACGGAGAAGGTGAGCGCGGCGGCAAGGAGCGGGGTACGGCCCATGACCGGAAGGACATGGTTTTGCCGCGGGATTTCAAGGCCGCACGACGATTGCGGCGTGGGTGGATGGCCTCAGTCGCGGCGCCAGTTGACCGCGTCGATGAGCACGTAGCCCGAGGAGCCTTCGTTCGAGATCACGACCTCGGCCGGACCGGCCGCAAATTCGTAGGTGCCGGCCGAGACGAATCCGTCCTTGGCCCCCGTCCCCGTCAGGTCGACCCTTCGTTCGGCGACGCCTCCCGCATGACGGATCCTGACCAGGGCGTCCTTGCTGCGGTTCGCGTTGGGCACCACGGAGAGACGCACCTCGTGACGGCCGCCCTCGGGCAGCTTGCCGATGAATTTGGCGGACATCGGGGCGGATCCCTTGCCGTCGTGGCGGTAGCCCATGCCGATGAAACCGGAGTTGGCCGAGCTGGCGTGCCATTCGCCGGTGAGCACGGCCTCCTCATCGTCGACGGTCACTCCCGGGACGGCCTTCAAGGACCGGGCTGACTTAGGCAGCTTCACGGGACCGTCGTATTCCAGCACCTGTCCGTCCTTCAGCAGCTTCTGACGCAGGGCGGGGTAGGGGACGGACTGCACGTCGGAGCCGGCCTCGATGGCCATGACGGCCGCGGTCGCCGCGGACTGTCCGAGAATCATGAAGACGGGCTCCATGCGGATGGATCCGTAGGCGATGTGGCTGGCGCTGCAGGCGACGGGCACGAGCAGGTTGGCGCATTCCGACGCCTTGGGCACCAGGGCGCCGTAGGCGATCGCGTAGGGGGTGATGCCGACCCCGATGTCGCCTTCGTTCTGTACGTTGCCCTCGGGCGTGACGTAGCGCCGGACGTTGTGCGAATCGATGGTGTAGCTGCCCATGCCGACCGAGTCGGGGGTGGGCTTGCGTTTCGTGAGCTCGTTCTCGGTCATCACGAAGGCGCCGGTCATGCGGCGGGCCTCACGCACGTAGATCTGGTGCGGCCAGTGACCGTTGTCCTTGAACTCGTCCTTCGGCAGACCCCATCGGCTCGCCTCCGTTCTCACCTCTTCCGGGACCCTGGAATCGTTGGTGATGAACCACAGGAGCCCCTGCTGGTAGGTCCGGTGCTCGGCGATGATCTCCTTGCGGCGTTCGTAGGAGGCCTCGGGGTAGTCGTAGTTCATCCCGATGTTGTCGAAGCTGAAGGGGCCGTGGTTGTTCGTGTCCGTCTTCCGGTTGGGCACGTCGTCGAACTTGTGGAAGGTCTCGCGCCAGCCGGCTTCGAAGACCCGGGCCAGCAGTTCGTATTGGGCCGCGTCGTAGCCTTCGGGCTTCGGGAAGGGCACCCGGTTGTCCGGGTGGTCCGTCGCGCACCAGCGGAAGCAGTAGGCCTGCACACGCCGGTCGCCTTCCCCCCTGACGCCGGGCGGATCGGCTGAGATGCGGGGAAGCAGTCCGGAGGAGGGGTCGCCGGGCACCTTGTAGGCGCTGATGGGCCGCTTCACGGCTCCGAAGTGATGTCGGTGGTGGAGGATGCCGACCTGGTTGCCGTTCCATTCCTCGCCGTAGACCGAGTTCGCTTCGCGTCCGACGTGGTAGGATACGCCGGCGGCGGCCATGAGGTCGCCTTCGTAGGTTGCGTCGATGAACATCTTTCCGGAGTAGGTGCGACCGGACAGCGTCGTGATGGACACGATCCGTCCGTCCTTGCGCACCACGCCCTTGGCCCGGTCGAGCCACTCGTCGCGGCGCACCGTCAGGCCGAACTCCTGCACATAGCCTTCGAACACGCGCTCGGCCACCGAGGGCTCGAAGATCCACATCGTGCGGTTCTCGCCGTCCACGGCCGGCGTTCCTTGTCCCTTGCCGCCGTATTCCGACGGCTTCTGCCACTTCCAGGTCCCCGGTTTCTGGTATTCCGTCCAGATGCGGTGATAGAAGTCGCGGGCGAGTCCGCCGATGACGCCCTTGTTGCCCGTGTCGGTGTAGCCGAGCCCGCCGCTGGACAGCCCGCCGAGGTGGACGTCGGGTCCGACGAGGATGACCGACCGGCCCATCTTCTTCGCCTGCACGGCGGCGATGACGCCGGCGGAGGTGCCGCCGTAGACGATGAGGTCGGCGCTCTCCGACATCGGGTCGGAAGGCGCTGCGGAGAGGGCGGCGGCCGGGAGCAGGGCCAGGAGGCGGAGGCGCATGGAATCAGCGGTTGGCGGAGGTCTTGCGGATGAAGTTCACGAAGGCGAGCCGTGCGGGGTCGTCGTCATTGCGCAGGTTGTGTCCGACGCTGCCATGGTCACGGTCGTCGACCCGCAGGGAGTAGTTCTCGGCATGTCCGGCTGATTTCAGCATCGCCACCATGAACTGGTTCTCCTCAGCACGACCGAGCATGTCCTTCTGGGCGTAGACCGTGAAGACGGGCGGCAGGGCCCGTTGGATGTGGAAGCAGGGGGCGGCTTCGTCCGCGATGACCTTGTATTTGGAGATGCCGCGCTCCTCCCTCACGGTGTAGTGCGTGAAGACCTGTCCGCTCACCTGCGCGATGCCGGCCACGTCGCCGAGGCTCAGGCCGTGCGGACGGAGGCGGGAGGGGTCGAAGCCGACGAGGAGGGCGAGGTAGCCGCCGGCGGAATGGCCGCCGACGTAGACCTTGCGCGGGTCTCCGCCGTGAGTCGCGATGTTGCGCAGCGTCCAGGTGAAGGCGGCGGCGGCGTCGTCGACGTAGTCAGGGTAGCGTCCCTTGGGGGACAGCCGGTAGTCGGCCGCGACGAAGGCGATGCCCGCACGGGCGAAGCTGGCGCCGATCGCGGCGCAGTGCTCGGCGGGGCTGTCCTTGGAGCCGGCCTTGAGCCCGCCTCCGTGGAACCAGACAAGCGTCGCGAAGCCCTTGGACGTAGCGTCCTCCGGCAGCGTGAGGTCGAGCTTGCAGCGCTCCTTGGCGTAGGCATCGGGCGTGACCACCGGATCCCGGTAGGACACGTCCTTCAGGACGCGGAGTTCGGCGGCCGACGCCAGGGGCAAGACGGCCGAGAGGAGGAGGGCGGCGAAGCGCATGTCAGGCGATGATCGACTGCACGATCTTGCCGTGCACGTCCGTGAGCCGGTAGTCGCGGCCCGCGTGATGGAAGGTGAACTCCTCGTGGTTGAAGCCGAGGAGGCGCAGGATGGTCGCGTGCAGGTCGTGCACATGGACGACGTCGGTTGCGGCCTTGAAGCCGAACTCGTCCGTGGCGCCGTGGACGTGGCCGGCCTTCACGCCGCCGCCGGCCATCCACATCGTGAAGCCGTGGTTGTTATGGTCGCGTCCGTTGATCTTGCCCTGGTTGGAGCCCGGGGTGGGCAGCTCGACCGTGGGCGTGCGGCCGAATTCGCCGCCCCAGATGACGAGCGTCTCGTCCAGCAGCCCGCGACGCTTCAGGTCGGTGAGCAGCGCGGCGATGGGCTGGTCGGCCTCGCGGGCCAGGCGGCGGTGCTGGACCTCCAGGTCGTCGTGGCTGTCCCAGGGCTGGCCGTCTCCGTGCCAGAGCTGGATGAAGCGCACGCCGCGTTCGGAGAGACGTCGGGCGATGAGGAACTGCCGTCCGAGCACCGTGTCGCCGTACATCTCGCGCGTCTTCTCGTCTTCGCGGCTGATGTCGAAGGCGTCCGTCGCCTCGAGCTGCATGCGGTACGCCATCTCGAACGAATGGGCGCGGGCCTCGAGGGCGGCGTCGGCGCCGCGGGCCTCGCGGTGGGCGGCGTTGAGCTTGGCGAGCAGGTCGAGCTGACGGCGCTGGGCCGGCCGCGAGAGTCCGCCGTTGCGGATGTCCTCGACGAGCTCCTCGACCGACTTGCGGCCCGTGTTGACGTAGCTGCCCTGGTAGACGCCCGGCAGGAAGCCGCACTGCCAGTTCTGCGTCTCCTGGATGGGGAATCCGTTCGGGCAGAGCGTGATGAAGCCGGGCAGGTTCTCGTTCTCGGTGCCGAGGCCGTAGGTCAGCCAGGAGCCCATGGAGGGGCGGATCTGCCGGGCCTCGCCGCAGTTCATCAGGAGCAGGGAGGGCTCGTGATTGGGGACGTCCGCCTTCATGGATCGGATGACGCAGAGGTCGTCCGCATGCTGCGCGGTCCGTTCGAAGAGTTCGCTGACCTCCAGCCCGCTGCGCCCGTACTTCCTCCAGGTGAAGGGCGAGCGGAAGGCCGCGCCGGTGCGGCGTTCGGTGGCGATGTAGTCGCCGGGCAGGGGCTTGCCGTGGTACTTGTCGAGGGAGGTCTTGCGGTCGAAGGTGTCGACGTGCGAAGGCCCGCCGTTGGCGAAGATGTGGATGACGCGCTTCGCCTTGGCGGGCAGGGGCGGCGGACGCGGGGCGAGCGGACGCAGGGGGTCCACCCTGACCTGGGCGCCCAGGGCCTCCTGGCGGAGGAAGGACGTCAGCGCGAGCCCCCCGAAGCCCATCCCGCATCGGCGGAGGAACTCGCGTCGGCTGACGTCGCTGAGGGGTGGAAGGATCATGTCAGTCGATGAAGTTGAATTCGTTGCTCTGCAGGAGCGTCTGCGCGAGGGCGGACCAGGCGTCCTGGCGGTTCACGACGCGGCCGAACTCGGCCGCGGCCGAGGACACCGAGGCGCCGGACTTCGCGTCCTTGATGAGCGGAGACCAGCTGAAGCCGTCGCTGTTGGCGTCGCCCTTCGAATCGAGGATGAAGTAGAGCTCCTCGCCGGAGGCGAGGGTCACCTTCGGCAGCGTGACGGGCGTCCGGACGTCGGCCGGCACGTCCCATTCGCCGATCACGCCACGGCGGTCGGTCGCCACGCGCGCGCGCACGCCGCCGCTGTGCTTGGAAGCGACGTGGACCTCGCCTTCGATGCGGAAGTCGCCGCCGCCCCCGGAGGACCAACGGCGCACGGCGCCGAGCATCACGTCCTGTCCGGGGTGGCCGCCCTTGGCGCTCAGGGCGACATAGCCGTGGGTCGGGCTGGGATATTTGAGCTGAGGCGACTCGCGGTCCTTGCCGCGGTGGGCCATGGGCGTGAAGGACATCTTCTTCGTGGCCGCATTCCAGTTGCCGTATCCGTTCTGCCAGACGGCGGGCGGCGGCTCGCGGTCCACCGTGGAGACGAATTCGAGCGCCGCGGCGGTCTCCGACTCGGAGGCGGAACGTCCGAGGGCCAGGCGGAACAGCGATGCGACGCGGTCGGCCGGCGAGGTCGCGGACGCGGTCCGTGCGGCGAGCGCGTCCGCCTGGGCGCGGCCGAAGGGGTGGTTCATCATCCAGAGCGCCTGCTGGGGCGTGGTGGTCTGGTTGCGCCGGGCCACATGATAGTCCGGGTTGGCGAAGTCGAACGTCCGGAAGATCGCGGGCAGGTTCTGGCGGTCGATGTGGCTGTAGAGCGTGCGACGCGGGTTGGAGAAGTCCTTGATCAGGTCGAAGGGCTGGCCGCCGACGCGCGCATCGAGCCGGCCGGCGGCGCGCAGGATTGAGTCGCGCACGGCCTCGAAATCGAGCCGGCGGCGGTTCATGCGCCACATCAGGCGGTTCTCGGGATCCTTGGCGTAGGCGCGTGCGTCGTGGGAGGAGGACTGGCGGAAGGCCGAGGAGGTCACCATCGCGCGGATGAGCCGCTTCATGGACCAACCGTCCTCGGCGAACGTGCGGCTGAGGTGTTCGAAGAGCGCGTGCTGGACGGGCCGGGGCGTGCGGACGCCGAAGTCGCTGGGGCTGTCGACGAAGCCCTGGCCGAAGACCTGGGTCCAGATGCGGTTGACCATGACGCGTGCGGTCAGCGGGTTCGACGGGGAGGCGATGGCGTCGGCGAGCTCACGTCGGCCGCTGCCTTCGGCGAACTCCTTGCGCGGTCCCTGGGTCAGGATCTCGAGGAACTGGCGGGGCACCTTGCGTCCTTGCCGTGAAGGGCTTCCGCGCAGGAGGATGACGCCCTGCACCGGCTTGGACTTGTCCTGGATCACCATGGCGCGCGGGGGCGCGTCGGGGCTGGTGGCCTTGAAGGACTCGATGTCGACCTCGAGCTTGTTCCGTGCGTTGCGGTCGGCGACGTTGTAGGTGGGAATCAGCGACGGCGCGGTCGGCGACTCCGGCCCTTCGGGCGTCCGCAGCAGCGCGACCCAGCCGGCGCGCTCCTTCCTGTCCGCGTTCTCAGGCTTGCGGGAATCGGCGATGACGGCGGCATAGGCGGCGGTCAGTTCGGTGAATTTCGTCGGAGTCCTGCGGGCCAGCTCGGCGCGCAGCAGCGGGTCGGCGAACTTGCCCGGATCGGCGAAGGCGGCCTTGAATTTGGCGACGAATTCGGCTTCCGAAGCGCCGGCGAGCGACACCCATGCGCCCCAGACGGGGTCGGATTCCGACAGGCGTGGCTTCAGGGCCTTCCGCCACCCTTGGAGGATGGAGACGTAGAGGTTGGCCCGCTTGGCCTCCTGCGCCGCGTCGAACTTGCCGTCGCGATGGGCCTTGATGACGAGCGTCAGGTAGCCGGAGGTCTTCTCGGCGTTGAAGGAGATCTCGCGACGGGTGCGGATGAAGTCGTCGAGCTTGGCCTGGCGCTTGCCGAGTTCCGCCTCGAAGGCCTTGGTTCCTTCGGTGGGGGTGAAGGGCTGCAGGAGCGGCTTCTCCTTGGGCTCCTCGCTGGAGTTGAAGACCGCGTGGAGGGAGTAGTAGTCGGCCGTGGGGATGGGGTCCGACTTGTGGTCGTGGCAGCGGGCGCAGGCCACGGTCAGTCCCTGCGTGCCGCGCATGACCACGTCGATCCGGTCGTCGATGATGTCGTGCGTGCTGTTCAGGAAACGCCTGCCCAGGGTGATGAATCCGAGCGCGGCGAGGTCACGGTTGTCGGCGCCCTTCACGAGGTGGTCGGCGGCCAGCTGCAGGCGGAGGAACTGGTCGTAGGGCAGGTCGCGGTTGAAGGCGTTCACGACCCAGTCGCGGTAGGTGTAGGCGTAGGGGTAGCGGCGTTCCTCCTGGAAGACGTAGCCCTTGGTGTCGGCGTAGCGCGCGACGTCCAGCCAGTGGCGGCCCCAGCGCTCGCCGAAGGCCGGAGCGGCCATGAGCCGGTCGACCAGCTTCTCGTAGGCCTGCGGATCCCGGTCCTGCAGGAAGGCCGTGACTTCCTCCGGCGTGGGATTCAGGCCGTGCAGCACGTAGTGGGCGCGTCGCACGAGCGTCTCCTTGGACGCCTCGGCGGCGAAGGAAAGCCCCGCCGCCTCGAGGTTGGCCAGCAGGAAACGGTCGATTTCGTTGCGGGCGCGTGAAGCGTCCTTGGGCTGCGGCACGGCCGGACGCCCCACGGGCTGGAAGGCCCAGTGCGCACGAGGGTCGGCCACCACGGGAGCGGTCTCCTCCGGCCAGGGCAGGCCCTGCCTGACCCATTCCGTGAGGGCGGCGATCGCCTGGTCGGAGATCTTCTTGTCGTCGCTCGGCATGGCGGCGACTTCCTTGCCGCCGGCGTGACGGACCGCGATGATGAGCCGGCTCTGCTCGGGCTTGCCGGGCACGACGACGGGTCCAATCTCGCCGCCTTTCAGGACGAAGGCGCGGGCGTCGAGGCGCAGGCCGGACTTCTGCTTCTTGGGTCCGTGGCACTCGATGCAGTTCTCGGAAAGCACCGGACGGACCTGCTTCTCGAAAAACTCGACCTGCGCGGCCGAGGGGGCGTCCGCGGCATCAAGGGCCAGGGCGAATGGCAGCAGGATGAGGGGGCGGAGAGACATTCGTAAAAGAGGACACCCCGGCAGGACGAGGGTTCCCCCAAGAAGTTGCTGGTGCCGTGCGGGATGTAAAGCACTCGGGAGGGTTCGCGAGGGGCGCATTTTGGGCGTGAAAACCCCGACAGGGGCGATTGTTATGAACGAACCCCGATGAAGACGTCATCCTTGCTCAGGAATCTCACCGCTTTGGTCCTATCCGCCGCCGGCTTGGCCGCCGCCGAACCCCGCCCCGTGACGGAATCCCCGGTCATGCAGGCCAAGGACAAGGAGCGCGTCCTGGAGCTCAGGGGCCTGCTCAACGGTTCCAAGGAACTCTACCTGCTGGTCTCCGACCTCGGCGCCAATGCCTGCGACTGGGCGAACTGGATCGAGCCCGTGGTGGCTCTCAAGGACGGCACCAAGGTCGACCTCACCAAGCTCAAGTGGAAGGAGGTCGACTCGCTCGGACAGACGCGCGTGGGCCGCAATTACGACGGCAAGCCGCTGGTGGTCGCCGGCAAGACCTACCCCGTGGGCATCGGCACCCACGCCAACTCCTTCATCGCCTTCGAACTGCCCGGTCCCGGCGACGTCTTCGTCTCCAAGGTGGCCATCGACGACGGAGGCGCCATCCGCGGAGGCAAGCCGAGCTCAGCCGACGTGAAGTTCGCGGTCTTCACCCAGCGCCCCTCCAAATACAAGCCCATCGATTTCGATTCCGGTCCGCTCGCCGTGCCAGCCGAGCTCTTCACACTGCCGGACGGACTCGAGGTCACGGTCTGGGCGACTTCGCCGATGATCTTCAACCCGACGAACATCGATTTCGACGAACGCGGCCGCATGTACGTCGCGGAAGGCGTCAACTACCGCAGCAAGGCCGGCCGTCGCCCGGAAGGCGACCGAATCGTGATCCTCGAGGACACGACCGGCGCGGGGAAGGCCGACAAGGTGTCCGTCTTCACGCAGGAGGCCGCCCTGGTCTCGCCGCTCGGCGTGGCCCACATCGACGGCAAGGTCGTCGTCTCGCAGCCGCCGGACCTGCTCGTCTACACCGACGACGACGGCGACGGGAAGATCGACCTGGCCAAGGGTGACCGCCGCGAGGCGCTGCTCACGGGTTTCAACGGCCGCAACCACGACCACTCGCTGCACAGCGTGACGTTCGGACCGGACGGACGCTGGAACTTCAACCAGGGCAACACCTGCGCGCAGTTCACGGACCGTTCCGGCAAGACCTTTCGCATCGGCAGTCCCTACAACCACGGCGAGTGGACCAAGCAGGCGGTCGACGCCCAGGCGGTGGCCGGTCTCCGCAGCGACGACGGCAACGTCTGGGTCGGCGGCTTCTCCGTGCGCATGAACAGCGACGGCACGGAGGCCCGCATCATGGGCCACAACTACCGCAACTCCTATGAGCAGGCGGTCAATTCCTTCGGCGACATGTACCAGAGTGACAACGACGACCCGCCCGCCTGCCGCGTCTCGCTGGTCATGGAGGGCGGCAACGCCGGCTTCGCCTCCGCCGACGGCAAGCGCTCCTGGGGCGCGGACAAGCGTCCCGGCCAGGAGACGCCCGTCGCCGAATGGCGTCAGGACGACCCCGGCACCATGCCGGCCGGCGATGTCTACGGCGGCGGCTCGCCGACCGGCGTGGCCTTCTACGAGAACGGAGCCCTCGGCGACCGCTGGAACGGCCTCCTCCTCGCCTGCGAAGCAGGCAAGAACGTGGTCTTCGGTTACCTGCCCAAGCCCGACGGGGCCGGCATGAAGCTCGAGCGCTTTGATTTCTTCACTTCGAACAAGGACAAGGAGTGGGCCGGTTCCGACTTCCTCGGCGGCAAAGCCACCGGGGTGCTCAAGACGCGGTTCCGTCCCTCCGACGTCTGCGTGGGTCCCGACGGCGCCATCTACGTCGCCGACTGGTTCGACCCCGGCGTGGGCGGACATGCCACGCGCGACAACGCTCTGGCCGGTACGATTTACCGCATCGCCCCGAAGGGGTTCAAGTCGGTGGTCCCGAAGATCGACCTCGCCACGACGGAGGGCCAGATCGCCGCGCTCCGCAGTCCTTCGCCCAACGTGCGTGCCGGCGGCTTCAACCGTCTCAAGGCCTCGGGTGACAGGGCGTATGACGCGGTCGCCGCGCTCCTCGCCGATGCCAACCCCTACGTGTCCTCCCGCGCCGTCTGGCTGCTCGCCCAGCTCGGCGAACGCGGCGTCGCACGGGTCCGTCAGGAGCTCGGCTCCTCCGACGACACGCGCCGTCTGGTCGCCTTCCGCGCCCTCCGCGCCGCCGGCCGTGACGTCTTCGCCCTCTGCGAGAAGATGTCGGATGACGCATCCCCCGCGGTGCGTCGCGAGGTCGCCCTCGCCCTGCGTGACTTCCGCACGCCCGAGGCGGTGCGGCTGCTCGTGAAGATCGCCCGCCGTTTCGACGGAAAGGACCGCTCCTACTTGGAGGCGATCGGACTCGCCGCGACCGACCGCGAGGCCGAAGTGCACGCCGCCATCGCCAAGGAGATGTCCGGTCCGGCCATGGAATGGTCCGAGGCCTACGCCTGGCTGACCTGGCGCCTGCACCCTGCCTCGGCGGTCCGTGACGTCCGCACACGCCTGGTGTCCGGCAAGTTCGACGAGATCGCGCTCAAGCGCGACCTCACCACGCTTGCCTTCACCCGCAGCGCCGAAGCCGTTGGCACGATGGCCGAACTCTCCCTCAGCAAGGACTTCCCCCAGCGTGACCTGGCCAAGTGGTGGCTCGGCAATCGCAAGGCCGGCATCTGGAAGGACCTGGACGTCGACGGCGTGGTGAAGGCGCACGGCGGGGACGCCTCCTCCGCCAAGCTCGTCGCGGCCGAAATGCCTCCCGAGCCCGCAGGCGCCAAGCCGCTCGCCTCGGTCGAGGCCATCGCCGCGCTCAAGGGTGACGTCGAGCGGGGCAGGGCGGCCGCCGCGGTCTGCGTGGCCTGCCACAAGTTCGAGGGCAAGGGCGTGGACTACGGCCCCGACCTGACGACCTACGCCAAGCAGCAGTCTCCGGAGTCGCTCATCCTGAACATCGCCCAGCCCTCCAACAACATCTCGCATGGATTCGAAGGCACCCGCGTGGTGCTGGATGACGGCATGGTGATCACCGGCATGGTGCTCTCGTCCGGCGACCCCCTCATCATCAAGTCGATGGGCGGGCTGGTGCAGTCCGTGCCCCGAGCCCGCATCAAGGAGGAGAAGCGGCTCGACCGGTCGCTCATGTTCTCGCCCGCCCAGATGGGCCTGACCGAGCAGAGCGTGGCCGACATCGCCGCCTACCTGCGCAGTCTCTGATCGTCAGGGCAGGCTGGTTGATGCGGAATTGAAAGGGTCGGGGTCTGCGGACTCCGGCCCTCTGCTTTTTCGGCGCCTTACACGTCCCAGCCTTTTTTCTGTTCCACCCCTGCTTCCGCTCCTATTTGTCCCGATACCCCCATGCGACTGCACGCTCTACTCCTCGTCCTTTCTGCGGGTCTCCTTTGCGCCCAGGCCAAGAAGCCGGCGCGCAAGGCGACATCGAAGCCGCTGGTCGAGGCGCCTGGGCGCTGGATCATGGGCACGATCGGGGTGGGGAGGGGCGCTGACGGCACGATCGAGGCCACGGCCTACAAGGGCGTCGCCATCCGGCTGGGTGAAGGCGGTCCAGCTTCAATCGCCTACGACCTGCGTCTCGGACGCGCGCTGGGCGGATGGTCCGGCCAGTTCACCACGGAGATGAACCTCATGTCCCGCGGCGAGTATCCGACTGCCATGGGCCCCCATTATTTCATCACGGGAGAAGTCGCGGGTTATGCGGTCGGAGAGGACGCCTCTTCGCTTCCCGTGGCTCCGGGTTACGCCGCGCTGCCGCCCTCGGCGTTCAAGGTCCGTTCCTTCGAGCCCAAGGACGGGGACGGCGCCCTCGTCTTCGCCACGTCTTCCGGTGACAGGGTCACGGAGCGTCCGTCGACCCTTGAGCACAACGAGGCCCGGCTGATCATCCGCCATGTCTCCGCGTCCACGGCCAAAGGCGTGACCATCACGCTCTGCCGAGCGTCGGACGCCGCAAGGGTCGGCGTCCGTGGACCGGGCAAGGCCGATACCATCGACGGCCACGCGGTGTGGCGCGTGCCCGCCGGTCAGGCTGAAGTCGAGATCGCCTACGCTCCGCCCCTCGCCTCCAAGCCGGAAGGATGGCCCTCTCCCGAATCCAAGGTCCGCAAGGGCCGTGAGTGGAACGCCGACGTGACGACCGTCGGCGAGCTTTCGTCGTCGAAGGACGCGGCCTACGTCCTGGACCGCATCAGGCTGCCGGAGGAGAATCCGTGGAAGGCGCCGATGTTCACCTCGGCCCTGGACTTCCTGCCCGACGGTTCCGCGGCGGTGAGCACCTTCCATGGCGACGTCTGGATCGCTTCGGGCATCGATGAAGCCCTGCAGAAAGTCACCTGGCGCCGACATGCGGCCGGCCTCTACCATCCCCTGGGACTCAAGGTTGTGAAGGGACAGGTGCTGGTGACCTGCCGCGACGGGGTCTGGCGGCTCGTCGACCGCGATGGCGACGGAGAGGCGGACGTCTACGAGGCGTTCAATCTCGACCTCATGGTCACGAAGAACTTCCACGAGTTCGTCTTCGACCTGCAGGAGGACGCTTCGGGCAACCTTTACTTCATCAAGGCCGGGCCGGTCAGGAACGGAGGCCGCGGATTCGACGACATCTGCGACCACCATGGCGCGCTGCTGCGGCTGCCGCCCGACGGATCGAGGCTCGAGGTCGTCGCCACGGGCTTCCGCGCTCCCAACGGCATCGGCATCGGTCCGGACGGACGCCTGACCTCCGGAGACAATGAGGGCACCTGGACGCCCGTCTGCCGTCTGAACTGGATCAAGCAGGACGGCTTCTACGGCGTGGTCGACCTCGCGCATCGTCAGGCCCCTCCGACCGACTATGACCGCCCGCTCTGCTGGTTCCCCAAGGACGTCGACAACTCAAGCGGCGGTCAGGTCTGGGTGACCTCCGACAAGTGGGGACCTTGGAGCGGCCGGCTGCTGCACCTGAGTTACGGCACCTGCTCCCTCTTCGGCGTGCTGCCGCAGCCGCTCGAAGGCGTCCCGCTGGCTCCGATCCAGGGAGGCGTCGCGCGCTTCGACTTCACCTTCGACAGCGGCGCCATGCGCGCGCGGTTCAGTCCGAAGGACGGCCAGCTTTACGTCACCGGCCTGCGCGGCTGGCAGACCACGGCCACCCGCAACGGAGCCCTGCAGCGCGTGCGCTACACCGGCGCGCCCGCGCGCATGCCCATCGCCATGACGGCCGTCAAAGGCGGCTTGCGCGTCACCTTCACCGAACCGGTGGACGTCAAGCTGGCTTCTGACCCGGCGGCCTGGAACCTGGAGGTCTGGAATTACGTCTGGTCCTCGGCCTACGGCTCTCCGGACATCTCCACCCTTGGCACGGCCGCCACGGCCACCGTGCTGGGCAATGACGGCAAGATGCAGTTCAGCAAGGAGCAGATGTCCGAGCGGAAGCACGACCCCGTCGCCGTGCGTTCAGTCAAGGTGTTTGAGGATCGCCGGACGGTCCTCCTCGACATTCCCGACCTGAGGCCCGCCATGCAGACCCAGCTCAAGTACGACCTCAGGGCCGCCGACGGCAAGGAGCTCCGCGGCCAGATCATCGGCACCATCCACGCCCTCAAGGAGTGAGGGCGTTGTCTCCCTTCAGTCCAGCAGCTGGCCTTCCTTGAGCAGGATCTCCCGGAGGCGTCTGTAGTCCACGTCTTGCACCGGGATGCCCGCGTCGATGGCCATGGCGGCGGCGGCGCCGGCGCTCTGGCCGAGAATCATGAAGACGGGCTCCATGCGTGAAGACCCGAACGCCGGGTGCGTCGAGGAAATGACGGTCGGCACGAGCAGGTTGACGCAGTCGGTGCGCTTCGGACGGATCGCCCGGTAGCTGATGCGGTATCCCTTGGGCACCGCGTGGTCGAACTGGCCCTCCACGCCCACCACGTCCCCCTTCCATTCACGCTGGGCGTCGGTGATCTCCTCGGGCTTGGAGGTGCGGGTGTGCGTGATGCGGGCCTCCTTGGCGCTCTTGTAGATGATGCGACGCACTACGTGCGAATCCATGATGAAGCTGCCGAGTCCGACCGAGTCCTCGACCTGCGTCTTTCCGAGGCAGTCGTGTTCGGTCACCACGTAGTCGCCCCTGAGGCGGCGTCCTTCACGCACGTAGAGCTCGTGGGGCCAGCCGTCCGTCTCGGGGAATTCATTACGCGGCAGGCCGAACTGGCTGACCCTGCGCCTGAGTTCGGCGGGGATGCCGGGATCGTTGGCCAGGAAGTGAAGGTAGCCCTGCTGGTAGTTGACGTGGTCCTGGAAGATTCGCTCCCGCTCCTCGTAGCCTGCCTCGACCCAACGGATGCTGCCGCCCACGTAGTCAAGCGAGACGGGGCCGGCGGCGTTGCAGTCGCCTTCGTTCAGCTTCAACGGGCCCCGGGAGTAGGCGAGGTTCCACCATTCCGAGTTCGGGGCGGCGTTGACGTAGCGTCGGAGCAGTTCGTAACGCTCGGCACGGTATCCATCGGGCTTGGGCCAGGGCTTCGGGTCCTTCCTGGTGGCGAACACCCGGAAGCAGAACGGCTGGTACCGCTTGTCCGCCCTCCCGTGATCTCCCGGCGACCATGCATCAGGATCCACGCCTTCGATGACTCCGCTGGCAGGATTGCCCGGCTCGCGGTAGGGATCGACCCGCCACTGGAAGTTGTGTGGGGAGTGGCCGGCGCCGATCTGGATGCCGTTCAGTTTCTCACCGAACGTGTCGTTGGATTCCCGTCCGGCCACGTGTTCCACGCCCGCCTTCGCCATGAGGTCGCCCTCATAGGTCGTGTCGAGGAACACTTTGCCGCGGGCCGAGTCCCCGTTTTCGAAGACGATGCGGGTGATGCGGTCGCCCTGCCGGTCCACCGAATGCAGGCGATGCTCGAAGAAGACGGGTACTCCCGCATCAGTGAGCATGGTCAGGAACAGTTTTTCGACCTCAGCCGGGCTCTGGACCTGCTTTTTGAAGAAATCGAGGAAGATGCCGCGCGCCATGCCGCCGATCGTCTCCTTCTTGCCGTAATCGACGTCGCTCAGGCCGGACGAGGACATTCCTCCCACGTGTCGGCGGAAGACGAAGACGCCGGCCGTCCTGCCCATCTTCCTCGCCTGCACCGCGGCGGACACCGCGGCCGGGCTGGCACCGTAGATCACGACGTCGAACTCATGCGTCCTCGGTTCTGCGGACTTCGGGACGGGATAGTAGTACTTCAGTCCCGGATTCGGATTGGTCGGCTTCGGCAGCTCGCGGGACATGCCCGAGGCCGTGACGGCGAGCGCGGACAGGATGATGGTCGTGGTGCTCATTCGGATGCGGGAGAGTCGGAGGCGGCCCATGTCAACGGAGGGACAGGGTCGGCGGGGGCAGGGAAGGGTGCGCGTTGCCGGCGAATCCTAGCACGTGCCCCCATTTGGTGCGTATGGGGTTCTCGCGCACAAGCAGGAGCGTCATGATACGGTTGGCGTCTTTGCGGACGGCGTCCGCCAGGCCCGGGCCCTCCACGGAGACCGAGCCTGTGCTGACGCCGCCGGGAATGACGATTTCGCCGATACGTCTGGCCTTCGTGACGTCCACCTTTGAGGCGTCGGGATGGGTCGCCGGCTGGCCAGCCCAGTCGATCTGGTCGGGATGCCATCCGTCGCCTTCGTCATCCACAAGATAGACGCCCACGTGGGCGTCGCCCGACAGCGAGGGATGCCCCAGGCCCGTTGGGCTCAGGTGCAGTTGAAGTCTGGCCATGTTCACGTTCAAGGGCGCCGTGCCGAGGTCGAAGCGGAGCAGGATTCTCCGACCATACCCGTCCTCATCGCAGCTCTTGAGCAGTAGCAGCCTGCCGTCGCGGACGGCGTTGACCTTGTCTTGTGCCACATGGGTGGCCGCGCCTCGGCCCTCGCGCGTGCTGACGGTCGACGTATAGGACTCGTCGCGCTGGGTCCAGGGGGTCATGTCGGGTTCGTGGACGAGAGCGGCTGCGAACAGGCCCTGGCCTGACGCCCGGCTCATCTGACCTGCGCCCAGACGGACGATGTCCGTGCTTCCGCGTCGGCGCAGGGACGCCTCCCCCTCCATTACATGCACGCGCACGTTACCTTCGATGTCCGCATGCAGGCTGAATGCCGAACCTCCGGCTTCGATGAGCGCATGCGTGGTGCCTACGTTGAGGCGGCCGCCGCTTTTTTCGGTGCGGCCGGTGAGGGTTCCGTAGTGAAGGAAGCATGCGCCGCTCCCGCTGATCTCAAGGTCGGCAGGCCCCTCTATGGTCACGGTCGTGCCGTCCGAGAAGCGCAGCTCGGAAACGCCTTCAAGCAGGCGCAGCCTGCCCGGCCCCAGGGGCATGCCGGGTTCGGTCGGCAGTCCGCAGTCCGTCCAACGGGCGCCTTGGCTGCGAACAATCGTGGCCGCAGGCGAGCCGCCGTCCGCGAACTGACCGGTCAGCGCCAGGATCAGTCCGGCAGCTGCCACCATGCTGAGTGCAGCAGCCGCCTTTATCCTGCGTCCGATTGCACTGGCGTCCTGCTGGGCGTGGCCGGAGAGAACCGTCGGGATGGCGGCATCCAGCCCTGAATACCTCCTAAGCAGACGGCGAGCTGCCGGGTCTGAAGCCAGTCGTTGCTGCAGCCGAAGGTGATCGTCCTTTGAGGACAGTCCGTCGGCATGCAGACGGATGAGTTCGATCAGGTCTTTGTCATTCATGAATGTCCGTCCTCGGCACGGGACTTTTCGACGCAGGCTAACAGCGTCATGCGGATGCGGTGAAGCGACTTGTATAATGACATCGCCGAGCGACCGGCGGCGTTGGCAAGCCCGTCGATCCGCGCACCGGGCGCATAGGCGGCGTCCAGCAGGGCGCGCTGCGCGGCGCCAAGACGGCTTATGCATCTTTCTAGGAGCGCCCTCTCTTCGGCCAGGGAATCGGCATCTTCCTCGGCTTCTTCCGCAAGCAGCAGGACGAGCTCATCATCGAAGACGAGCCGATCCCTACGTCGGTCCCGCATCCAGGACATGGCCTTGAGGCGCGCCACGCCGAATGCCCAGCGTCGGAAGTTGGCAGGATGGTCCAGGTCGTCGAAACGAGCCCAAAGGACAACGGCCACCTCCTGCATGACCTCTCGTGCGTCCTCACGGGAGGGGAGCAGGCTGCGCAGGAAGACAAAGAGGTGCTCCTCGGATGCCACGTAGAGCCTGAGGAAGGCGGCATGCCTGTCTGCGTCAGAATGTCCGGTCACGCCCTTACATTCCGCCGGCGCGTGACGTTTGCCGCAAAAAACGCAGGGGCGCGGTCCCTCCCGTCACTTCAGCTGGCTGTGGGTGCGGCGGTATTCGGTCGGCGTCATGCCGACCTCGCGTCGGAAGGCCGTGAAGAAGCTGTTGATGTTGGGGTAGCCGCAGCTGGCGGCCACGGTCTCCACCTTGTCGTCGCCCGCGGCGAGCAGCTTCTTGGCGCCCTCCATGCGGGCCTTGATGATGAGTTCGCCCGGGGTCGCGCCCAGGTGCTTCAGGAAGGCCTGACGCAGGCCCCGCTCCGACATGGCCGCGGCGCGGGCGACTTCCTTGACGCCGATGTTGTCGCCGAAGCCGGCTTCGATGCAACGCAGGGCCTTGGCGATGCCCCGATGGCCAACGGACATCATGTCGCTGCTGAACCGGGTGTGGATGCCGGCGGGAGCGATGAGGACGGGCGCGGCGGGCTTCTTCTCGCCGTCCATCAGGCGATCAAGCAGGGCCGCGCCGCGGTACCCTTGCTCTTCGAGGTTCGTGTCGACCGCGGAGATGGAGCGGTTGGTCCCGCCCACGGCGAGCAGGTGGTCATCCACGCCCACGACGGCGACGTCGCCGGGCACCTTGAGGCCGATCTCCTCGCAGAGTTCGCAGACCTCCACGGCCAGCGTGCCGTTGGCGGCGAAGACCCCGAGCGGCTTGGGGGCCGACTTCATCCTTTCGGCCAGCCAGCGACGGCGCTTCAGCCAGTCGGCAGGAGTGCGATCCCCCTTCCAGCGCAGGCGCTCGCACTTGAGTCCCATCGAGGTGACCTCGTTGACGAAGGAGTCGCACCGGCCCACCTGGGACCAGTTGTCGGAGTCGCCGTAGAAGGCGAAATGACGCAGCCCCCGGGAGGCGAAGTGTTCTGCGACCAGCCGGCCGGCCTTGGCGTGGTCCTGGACGACGTGCGCGAAGGGCGTGTCCGGGCGTCGCAGGGAGAAGTCCACCGTGGGCTTGCCGAGCTTCCGCACGAAGGCCGCCAGGTCGTCCCCGGCCGCCAGCCAGGCAAGCACCCCGTCGCCGTCCCAGCCCTGCGGGATCTCCTTTTCGTGGATGATGCTGTGGGCCGCCAGATGCCAGCGTTTCTCCGTGGCGTAGTTCACGATGCCCTTCAGCAGACGGTGGTCATACCAGCCCAGGGCCAGCAGGACATTGCGCGGCTTCCGCAGGTCGGACGGCTTCACGACACCAAGATGAGGCGCCGCCGGAACCGGGCAACGAACTTACGCTGTTCCGGGGGTTGAAAAAACGGCACCTTCAGGCCTGTCAGGCGCCTTCCGTCATCCAAGTCTCACTTCCTGGCGTCCAGTTCCATCCAGCGTGCCAGGGAGGCGGCGTGTTCGGATTCGGCCTCCTGCAAGCGCTTCTGCAGTCCGGCCGCCTTGGCTCCGCCGTCCTTATAGAGGTCGGGGTCGCCCAGCTGGGCGGTGAGGTCTGCCTGCTCGGCCTCGAGCTGCTCGATCCGGGCCGGCAGGGTCTCCAGTTCCTTGCGTTCCTTGTTGGAGAGCTTGGCGGGGGAGGGCCCCTTGGGCGCGGCCTCGACGGGCTTTGCCTGCGTGGAGCGGCGTGCTGCGGCCAGTCTGGCGACTTCCGCGCGCCAGTCGCTGTATCCTCCCACGTGCTCGGTCACGATGCCGTCGCCTTCGAAGACCAGCGTGCTGGTCACGACGTTGTCGAGGAAGTCGCGGTCGTGGGAGACGACGATGAGTGTGCCGGAATAGTCGACCAGGATGTCCTCCAGCACGTCGAGCGTCTCGGCGTCGAGGTCGTTGGTCGGCTCGTCGAGCACGAGGACGT